>Ga0209023_10001427_pt1 | contig 32110 bp, 27 predicted proteins | sample LakOneMetagenome_FD_187468 | JGI IMG/M metagenome (GOLD analysis project Ga0209023, IMG submission 187468) | Freshwater and sediment microbial communities from Lake Erie, Canada (SPAdes) (version 2) | ecosystem: Environmental > Aquatic > Freshwater > Lentic | place: Lake Erie, Canada...
CCTGGATCACTACCAAGCCGGCCGGGCAGGGCAGCGGGCTCGGACTCGCCATCGTTCGCGATGTGGTCCGCGCGCACGGTGGAACGGTGTCTGCCGTCAATCGCGCCGTCGGCGCCGTCTTCACCATCGATCTACCCGCGACTGCGCCACTCACCACGGGATCCCACTCATGAACCGCATTCTTCTCGTCGACGACGACCCGAACACGTGCCGCTTCCTTGAGGAGCTGCTCGAAGCGTCGGACCGCGTGTTTGTGACCGCCCAGAATCCCGACACCGCCATGCAGTTGATGCAGTCGGACAGCTTCGACCTGCTCATCTCCGACATCAACCTCAATGCTCCGGCGTCCGGACTCGATCTGCTGCGTCGCTTTCGTGCTGAGCAGAAGGGCCCGGTCGTTCTGATCAGCGGCTTCGGCACACTCGAAACCGCCATCGACGCCGTGCGCGCTGGCGCCTTCGACTACATCAGCAAACCGTTCAACATCTCCGAAATCAAGCGCATCGTCGAGCGCGCGCTCGATCAGCGGCGGCAGATGACGGAAGCGCCCATCGAAATGCCCGTGTCGCCCGACGGACCGCTCGTCGGGCGCACGGCGCCGATGCTCGAGGTGTTCAAGCAGATTGCACATGCGGCGGACTCGTCGGCACCGGTGTTGATCATTGGTGAGAGCGGGTCGGGCAAGGAGCTGGTGGCTCGCGCCATCCACGAACATGGTGCGCGGAATCGCGAGCCGTTCGTGGGCGTCAACTGCGGGGCGATTGCCGACACGCTGCTCGAATCCGAACTGTTTGGTCACGTGCGCGGCTCGTTCACGGGCGCCGTTTCCGATCACAAGGGCGTGTTCGAGCAGGCCGGCGGCGGCACCGTACTGCTCGACGAAATCGGCGACACGACGCCTGCCCTGCAGGTCAGGCTGCTACGCGTGCTCGAAGAGAGTGAAGTGCGACCGGTCGGCAGCCAGCGCACGATCAAGGTGCGCGCTCGGGTGATTGCCGCCACCAACGTGCCCCTCGAACGTGCGGTTGGCGGCGGACGGTTCCGTCAGGATCTGTACTACCGCCTGAGCGTGATCAACATCCACGTCCCTGCGCTTCGCGATCGGCGCGCCGACATCCCGTTGCTCATCGGCACATTCCTCGAAGATGCGTGCGCCCGTGCCGGCACGCACAAGGTGTTGTCGGCGACGGCGTTGGACGCGCTGATGCGATACGGGTGGCCGGGCAACGTGCGGGAACTCCGCAACACCATCGAGCGACTGGTCGTGTCGACGCGTGGTTCCCTCATCGAGTCGGTCGACCTTCCGTCCATGTCCACAGAATCGGCGCAGGGCGATCATCCGTTCGCGGACCTGCCGAAACTCGACGAACTCGAACGTCGATACCTGAAGTATGTGCTGACGGCGGTGGGCGGAAACCGGACGCGCGTCGCGGAAATCCTCGGCATCGATCGGCGGACGCTGTACCGCATGGCCGAGCGCTTCAAGCTTCCCCTCGACGACTAGCGCTCGCATCGCATCGCAACGCGACGCGACGTCAGGCGCAACGCACCGTCACGCGCGGCGACCTGGCGTCCGCCTCACGGCTCCGTGTGCGCACGCGCCGCTTCAAGGCCAGATCGTGCTCAGCCGCACCAGCGAAAGTGCGGGCTTGACATATTCCGTCATCGGCATATGATTCCTCTCGTGCCGCGTGCCACCACCACGTCCGACGCTTTCAACGCGATTGCCGAACCTCGGCGTCGCGACATCCTCGAGTTCCTGGCGCCTCGCGCCAGGTCGGTCAACGAAATCGTCGATGCACTCGAGCTGGCGCAGCCCTCAGTGTCGAAGCACCTGCGCGTGCTGCTGCACGTCGGTCTGGTCGACGTCCGTCGCGAGGGACGCCAGGCGTACTACCGGACGAACACGGACGAAATCAAGGCCGTGCACGAGTGGACGAGCCGCTTCGAACGCTACTGGCGTCGTCAGCTGGAGCGCGTCAAAGAGCGCGCCGAGCGTCAGCCCTGATGCCCCATCACCCATCGCATTCTGGAGGATTCATGAGTCCCGCCACACACGCCCTGGAAGACCTCACGCTGAACATCACCGAAGAGATTCGCGTGCGCGCGTCGCTGGACGACACGTTCGCGGCGCTGCTCGAGGAACTTGGACCAGCCAACCGCGGCATGCACGACGCGCCGATGCCGATGGTGCTCGAAGCCTGGCCAGGCGGCCGGTGGTATCGCGATCTTGGCGACAACAACGGTCACTGCTGGGGACACGTGCAGGCAATTCGCAAGCCGACGCTCATCGAGATCTCGGGACCGATGATGATGTCGTTCGCCGTTGCGTCGAACATCCAGTACCGCCTCGCGCAGTCTGGCGACGACACCGTCATCACGCTGAAGCACAACGCACTCGGTCTGTTCCCGGATGGCTACCGCACGCCATTGACCCAGGGGTGGCGCCATATCTTCGACCGTGTGAAGGCGCGCTTCTCCTGACGCGAACCGATCGCACACCACCGACCCGTCTTCGACTCACGACATCGTTACCGGAGGGAACATGACCATCGCAGATACGTTGATGCAGGAACTGGAGATGGAAGCGGCCACGACGCGCCGCGTCCTCGAGCGCGTGCCCGACGCACAGTTGCACTGGAAACCAGCCGAGAAGTCGCGCACGCTCGGTCAACTCGCGTGGCACATCGCCGTCAACCCGGGCGGCGTTGCGTCACTCGCATCGACCACCCCGGCACAGGTGCCGCAGTTTGGTGAGGAGCCATCACCGAAGAGCACCGCGGAACTGCTCTCGACGCTGGACGACAGCGTGAAGCAGGCCAAGGCGCTGCTCGGTGGCATGGACGACAGCGCGATGACTGCGACGTGGACGCTGATGGCTGGCGACAAGCCGATGATGGCGATGCCGCGCGTGGCGCTGCTTTGCAGCATCATGCTGAACCACTGGTATCACCATCGCGGTCAGCTGTCGGTCTACCTCCGTCAGCTTGGCGTGCCACTACCCTCGATCTACGGACCGAGCGCCGACGAAAACCCGTTCATGTAAGACCGCATGCGTGCAGCCTCTCGCCGACGTGGCGGGGGCTGCATGAGCCGTAGAGGCGCAGCGCGTGGCGTCTTCCGCGACGCCGCTCCTCTACTGCACGCCGACGATGGTGCCGTCGGGGAGGAGGTCGATCTCCGCCGCGTGTGGCAGCTTCGGAAGACCGGGCATCGTGAGTATTTCGCCAGTCAACGGCACCAGGAATCCGGCACCAGCCGCAATGCGCACTTCGCGAATCGTCATGTCGAAGTTCTGCGGCCGTCCCACCAGCTTCTCGTCGTCTGAGAGCGAGAGATGGGTCTTGGCCATGCAGATGGGCAGTTGACCGTAGCCAAGCGCGGTGGCCCGATCCAGTTGCTTCTTCGCCGTCACCGAGAAGTCGACGTCGCTCGCACCGTAGATGCGTGTCGCCACCTTCCGGATCTTGTCCATCGGCGCATCCGTGAGCTCGTACATGTAGTGCGGCACCGGCGTCGACGCATTTGCCCGCGCGAGGACACGTTCCGCCACCTCCACTGCACCCTGTCCGCCGCGTCCGTACACGTCTGCCGGCACGGCATCCACGCCGTCGGCACGCAGATCGTTGATGACCAGCTGTATCTCGTCAGGCGCATCCTCAGGTCGCATGTTGAGCAGCACGACCGGCTCGATGCCGAAGCCGCGCACGCTCTCGAGGTGCTTGCGCAGGTTGCCGAGTCCACGGTGAAGCGCCGCCGCATCTGAGGCGGACGCCTTCGCTGCCGGCACGCCGCCGTGCACCTTCAAGGCTCGCAGCGTGGCTACGAGCACGACCGCGTGCGGCCAGATTCCAGCGACCCGGCACTTGATGTCGAGAAACTTCTCGGCGCCGAGGTCGAACCCGAAGCCAGCTTCGGTGAAGACGACGTCTGCGCGACGCAGCAGGAATCGCGTCGCGATGATGCTGTTGCAGCCATGCGCGATGTTGCCGAAGGGACCGCCGTGCAGCACCGCGGGTGCGCCTTCGGTGGTCTGCACCAGATTGGGCAGCATCGCATCGCGCAGCAATGCGGCCATCGCACCTTCGGCGCGCAGATCGGACGCCAGCACCGGGGAGCCATCAGTGCCAAATCCGACCAGGATGCGGCCGAGTCGCGCCTTGAGGTCTGCGTAGCCTGACGCGAGACACAGGATAGCCATCACTTCGCTGGCGGCTGTGATGTCGAAGCCGTCTTCGCGCGGCACGCCCATCGTTCGACCACCGAGACCGGTGACGACCTTGCGCAGGAAGCGATCGTTGTTGTCGGTAACCCGACGAAACACCATCTGCCGTGGATCGAGCTTCGGCGGCTGGCCGTGATAGACCTCGTTGTCGGCGAGTGCCGCGAGCAGGTTGTGCGCGGCGGTTACGGCGTGCAGGTCTCCGGTGAAGTGCAGGTTGATGCGTTCGGCAGGGACGAGCGCCGACTGGCCACCTCCCGTGCCGCCACCCTTCGCACCAAAGATTGGTCCGAGCGACGGCTCACGAAGCGCGCACGCGGCACGCACACCAAGACGACGAGCAGCCTGCGTCAGTCCGATAGCGCACGTGGTCTTGCCTTCTCCGGCAGGCGTCGGATTGATGGCCGACACCAGCACCAGCTTGCCCGTCAGTGGAGCGGCGTCGAAGGCCGGCCCCGCATCAATCTTCGCGACCCCAGGTCCCCAGAGATGGAGGTCGGCCGCAGTCAGTCCAAGATCCGCCGCGACATCATCGATAGCACGCATGCCGCATCTTAAGACGAGGTGGGCACATCGGCCATCCAGAGATGCAGCGCTGCGTAGGCTCGCCAGGGTCGCCAGCGCTCGGCGCGCATCTGCAGTTGTTGAGGGTTGGGTCGTGTGCCGTCGGGTCCGGCGAGCGCCCGCATCAGCCCGACGTCCGCAGCGGGAAACGCATCGGGTTCCCGCATCTCACGCATCGCGATGTACTGCGCGGTCCACTCGCCAATGCCCTTGAGCGCACGCAGGCGAGCCACGACGTCTTCCAGCGTGCGACCCGCGTTGAAGATGGCAGGGTCAGCGTCGACGGACGCCGCGAGGGATGTGAGCGCGGTCGCGCGGGCTCGCGGCATGGGTAGTGTGGTCGGGTCGAGAGACGCAAGCCTGCCGGCGGTCGGAAAGACATGCGTCAATCCAGCAACCGGTGCGCCGGGGACGGCGAGCCGCTCTCCGCAGGTCGCCACGAGAAATCCAGCCAGTCGCACAGCCGCCTTCACCGTGACTTGCTGGCCAAGCACGGCTCGCACGGCCAGCTCGAATCCGTCCCACGAGCCTGGCACGCGGAGTCCGGGCCGGGCGGTCAGGAGCGGGGCAAGCGAAGGGTCTTCAGACAAGTGCGCGGCGATAGCCTTCGGATCGGCAGACAGATCGAACACGCGCCTGACGCGCGCGATGATTGTCGGAAGCGCCGACATCCGCGTCGTGCGCACGGTCACGCGCAGCGTGTTCGACGAACCGGGCCTGATGGTGACAACCGCGTGCTGGCCATCGAAGGCGAGAGTGCGCATGTAGGCGTTGCCGCGAACCGTCTCGACGCCGGGAATCGCGCGGACCTCGAGAAACCCGAGCATCGACGCCCAGTCGTACGGCGGTCGATACCGCAGGTTCAGCGTCACCTCGCCGTCGGTGGTCGCGGTCGACACCGCACCCGCTCGACGAAGCGCGGACGGCGGACGATTGAAGAGCCGCTGAAACGTCTCGTTGAAGCGGCGGATGCTGCCAAAGCCGGACGCGAGGGCGACCTCACTCATGGGCAGAGTCGTTTCGTGAATCAACTGCTTCGCGATCAGCACGCGGCGTGTCTGCGCGACAGCAATCGGCGACGCGCCGAGATGCTGCTTGAAGAGCCGCCGCAGCTGACGCTCTCCAACCCCGAGTCGCGACGCCAGCCCGTCAACATCGGCCTCGTCGAGTCCACCGAGGTCGATGAGGGCGAGCGCTCGTGCGACGGTGTTCGAAGTGCCCCGCCACGCGGCAAAATCGGGTGCCGTTTCTGGACGACAGCGCAGGCACGGCCGATAGCCCGCCTCGTGCGCCGCGGCCGCTGTCGGGAAGAACTCGACGTGCTCGCGCTTCGGCGTTCTGGCCGGGCAGACGGGTCGACAATAGATGCCCGTGGTGCGGACGCCAACGAACAGCCGACCGTCGAAACGCGCATCTCTCGTCGAGACGGCGCGGTAACAGGCGCGGGCATCAAGATCCATGACGCCATCGTGCCGGCGACAGACCAGATGTGTCTAGCGGTTTTCGGACATGGTTGCCGAACGACGATGTCCGAAAGCAGCGAGCACAAACGAGGCGCCGCCAGCATGATGCGGGCAAGGAGAACACACATGTCGAAGGCACCACGCGCGTCCACACTGCGACTGTTCACGGAGTCCGTGCAGACTCCCATCGGCACCATCGTGCTCGTGACCGATGACGCCGACAGCGTCCGCGCACTCGACTGGCACGACCACCTGCCCCGCATGCGCCGCCTGCTCGAACTGCATTACGGCTCGCAGTTGACCGGCGGCTCGCTGCTGGCGACCACAGACACGGACGAGGCGATGGCTGCGATCCTTGTCACGCGAAGCACGCCGTCTTCCGCACATGGGGCGCTGCGGCGCTACTTCGATGGTGACATCGCCGCGATCGACGCCCTCGAGGTCACGACCGGCGGCACACCGTTTCAGCGCGCGGTGTGGTCGGCGCTGCGCCGGATTCCGGCCGGGCAGACGACGAGTTACGGCGCCCTGGCCGCCGAGATCGAGCGGCCGCGTGCGGTGCGCGCCGTCGGACACGCAAACGGCTCGAACCCGGTCGGTCTCATCGTCCCCTGCCACCGCGTCATCGGCGCATCGGGGCAGTTGACGGGCTATGCCGGCGGCATCGAACGCAAGCGGTGGCTGCTCGAGCATGAAGCGACGCACTGCGCGACCGCGTCGGCTGCGATGAAGGCCGTGGCATGCTGAGAGTGGAGATTGAGCCCTGTCCACCGGACGCAAAGACGGATTCAAGAACTACATGACGCCAGGCGGCTACCGTCGCCTGCACGAAGAACTGACGCGTTTGTGGAAGGTGGAACGGCCGGCCCTGGTCACGACAGTGGCCTGGGCCGCCGGCAACGGCGACCGTTCCGAGAACGGCGACTACATCTACGGCAAGCGCAAGCTGCGTGAGGTTGATCGACGTATCCGGTATCTGTCCAAGTGTCTCGACAGCTCTGTCGTCGTCGACAATTCGACACGAGCGCCTGACCGGGTGTTCTTCGGTGCGACCATCACCTTCGAGAACGAGTCTGGTGAGCAGCGCGAGGTGACGATCGTCGGCGTCGACGAACTCGACTCCGGATCTGAGCGCATCTCGTGGCGTTCGCCGCTCGCCGTCGCTTTGCTGAAGGCCAGAGCCGGAGACCGCGTGCAGGTTCGCACGCCTCGAGGTCCCGAGCACGTCGAAGTGGTGGATATCCGCTACGACTCGCTGTGAGCCTGAACGCGCCGCCACGCGGATAGAAGAAGAGCGGCTGAAGCGCTTTAGCATCCCGCGGTGCGTGTCGCAGGGCTCACGCTAGTCGCTACGTGCCTCGAACACCTGTAGTTCGCTGACTGCCCAGCCCCATGACGGCGAGTCGCCCGTCTGGTGGATGACTATCGACCGCACCTGCCTGGCGTCAAGCGGCAGAACGAGCGGCGCCATCTTCGGATCGACAAGCACGCCGCGCAGAATCTGCGGCAAGGCGCTGCCATCGAAGAGCGTGACGGTTCCCTGGTCGGTCGTCGCCTCGACGCGCACACCGCGCGGATAGCGCATCAACTCCGCGTTGGTGATCTCGAGTCGGATGCCCGCGATATCGCGCGGCTGGTCGAAGTCGACCCGAATCCACTCCGTTCCGACCTGTCGCGTCACACTGTTCCACTCGGTGAGTGGATCGTGGTCGAGCACCGCCGCCAGACTCTCACCAGCCTGAGACGCACTGAGCCGAAACGCGGACGGTGGTATGGCTGACCACTCGGCTTCCCTCGTCGGAGGCAGCCGGGCGTCGGTGAGCGTCACTACCAGCCTCTCGCCATCGTCCGCGAGGTTGGTCAGATGATCACCAAGGCCGTGGACTGCGTCGACAAGCTTCGCCGCGTCATCGGGCGACGCGAACCGCGAGCGATTGATGACCAGTCGACGAATCCCAATGGCCTGCAGCGCGCGAAGGGTGTCGCTCGCCTGTCCGGCCTCGAGCAGCGGTGACGCGCCACCCTTGAGATACTCGTGCAGCTCTTTCCAGTGCGGTCCTGCGGCATCGACCAGCGGTGGACGCCCCTGCACCGTCAGGTAGCTCGCGCGGACGGCGTCGAGGAAGCTGTAGTCGGTAAGCGGAAAGCGCACCTCCGCCGCATCAGGACGCACGCGCATCCAGGCCGGCAGCACACGTGTCGACTCGTCTGCGCCCGCTTCATCGAGATCGAACTGCTGCGTGTACAAGCGTGAGAATTCGTGCTGCGTGCCGAAATACTGCGGCGACTGCGCGATGAACTCACGCTGACTGTTCCAGTGCCAGGCGTTGCCGGCCACCATCGCGACAAGCACCAGCGAGACATACGCGGGCCACCGCGAGTCGCGGGATTGCGGCAACCGCGAGAGCGCGAGCGAGGTCGCGCACAGCACCATACCCTGCAGCGGCAGCGTGTAGTACCACAGCGCGTGGTCGGCGATGCGGAACACGGGCGGATGACGCATGCCCATCACCGCGATCAACATCACGCTGGCGCCGACGATGGCCGTGGTGAAGACGACGCCGGTGCCGGTGAGCCAGCTCCAGAAACCCATTCCAGACGGTCGGTGACGGTCGTGCACGAGCACGGCTCCCCACACCACGCTCGCGAGCAGGACGATGACGACAATCGGTGTGTGGCCGAAGAAGTACTCGAGCTGTCGCGCAAACATCGACAACGTGTTTCGCACGAGCTGCGCGTCAAGCCGCTCGAGCGGCACTTCCTCGAACACGAAGTCTGGCCAGTAGCCATTCAGGCGATGAATGGTCTGAGGCGCAATCACGTTGTTGTAGGCAATCACCCAGATGGTGGCTGCGGCTCCAGCCACGGCGACCGAACCGTAGGCGCGCCGAATGCGACCCGCGGGCTGCGGCAACCAGCGCTGTCGCACCCACAGGAATCCGCTGACAGCCGTCACGACCATCATCAGCGCGTACCCCTGACGGTCGACCCACGCCATGAATATGCCGATGAGCGCCAGACCCGCGACGTTGCCGACCGACACGTGAGGACGTGACGGCTCGAGCAGCCAGAGTGCGCGGAAGAAGAACAGGAACTGCAGCGTGGTGAGGACGATCTTCGACGAGCGATACAGGATGGCCGTGGACGACTGGACCACGATGGTGCTGAGAAACAGTGAGAGCAACAGCAGCGCCGTGGGCCAGGAGAGTCGCAGCACGCGCCGCGCTCCGGTCAGGTATATGGCGACGATGCCGGCCATCGAGAGCACGCTGCTGAAGGGCAGGAACAGCAGTCTGTGCCAGTCCACCATGAGCCTCGCGAAGATTCGGGCGTCCACCCAGTCGAAAACGTACGACAGCTCACGGGCCTGGTAGAGCCCCCAGTCGTTCAATGTGGGATCGAAGATCGTCTGGAGGAATGGACGGTCAGCGAGGTAGTTGATGACGAACACCTGCGCTTCCTGGTCGATGATTCCGCGTCCCCAGAACGCGAACGCGTGCGCCACGAGGACGAGCGGCAACACGATCGCCGCCAGCAGCACGGCGGACATCAGTGCCGACGGCAGCGCAGGCAGCCGCCACGCCGCGAGCTTCTTCGCGACGCCATCGCGGACGCAGGCATGCAGCACGAACATCGTCGAGTCATGCGTGCAGGCGCCGGCGGCGTTCACCGCCCACGTCGGACGCCAGCTGCGGAGCCGGGCTCGGCCCGTCACGATGAGCAGTAGCACCACGAGAACATCGACGACGGGCACCGCGATGTCGAGGAGGTGCGCGGCGGCGGCGGCCCTGTATCGAACGGGCGTGGTAGACAGCAGCCACGACGGCACGCCAGCCTGCGCCTCGCCCTGGCGAGCCCACGACCAGTCGAATGCGACGTCGCCATTCTCGTGCGTGTACTCGATAAGCACGGCATGCGAGCCTGAGGTGAGACGGCGCTCGGCGGTTCTCGTATCGAGGTCGTGACGGCCCGAGTTCTCGATCACCGGCACGCCGTCGATCACCAATCGCACGCCATCATGAGAGGTGAGGGCAAAGGTGTAGGTGGAGGCTGTGCTGACGGCGAGGAAGCCGGACCACCTCACTGTGAAGACCTGGGGAATCGCGCCGTTCCAGCCCGAGCGAATCACGTCTGTGCGCTGGCTGGCGTCAACGGTCGTGTGTGCGACGTGTTGCGACGTGCCGGCGCCCTCGACGTACACGCCTTGCAGGCCCCCTTTGCTCGGCGCGAATGGCCGCACGACAAGGAGCACATGCAGCAGGAGCCAGGCTGGCACGAGCAGCCACCTGGCCAGGCGAAGCAGCGGGGACATGTCGGAGGTAACGCGGCTCACGGCTCGAGTTGAGGAACTCGGAAGTATACCGTCCGTGTTGCGCGCCACGTGGCTACGAGCGCGGCGGAAGGGCCGCCCGTTGTCAGCGAGCGATGTCGGCAGCGAGTGAGCCGGTGACGCGCACGGGTTCTCCGATTCGTCACCAGCCCTCGAGAGTGACGTCGCTAGAACCGCACGCGCACTCCACCCCATGCCCGAAACGGAGCCCCGGGCGCCAGGAACGTCGAGCGATACAGGGGGAACTCGCCGTTGATCGCCGTGAAGGGACGCGCGACGTAGTTGCCTGAAGGAGTGATGCCGGCGGGTCCCAGCAGTGCCGCCGTGGAGTACCGCGTATCGAACAGGTTGTTGAACTGGCCGATCACATCGACGTTGTGCAGCACGTTCACGCGCACGCCCAGGTTGACCACGGCGTATCCGTCGACCGCACCGTCACCGAGGTAGTAGACGCCGTCAGCCTCGTGCGCATTGTTTTCGTTGCCGCGCGCATAGGACCCACCCACACCCACCAGGTTGGCGTGCAGCGTCACGCGGCTCGACACGCGGACATCGCCGAACACCTTCGCCATGTGTCTCGGGATGAGCGGCATGCGGTTGCCCGGTTCGATCTCAATCAATCCTTCCAGCCCTCGCGCTCCAGCCTCGGCTTCATCGTTGGCACTGTTGCTCTCACCGTTGACCGTTTCCGAGCTCTGAAACGTCGCGTCGAGCAGCGTGTATTCCGAGCCAACGGTCACGCGGCCAACCTGCGTCCGCGCACCAATCTCGATGCCCTGGCGGCGGGTCTTGCCGAAGTTCGTGAAGTAGCCAAAGCCAGTCTGTTCCGAGGCAACAAACAGGATGTCGTCGCGGTTCTCGGCGCGAAACACTCCGGCGTGCCAGGAGAGTGCGCCGCGCGTGCCGCGGACGCCGCCTTCAACCGTGCGGGTGACGACCTGGTTGAGCGGCGGGTCGCCGGCCATCGCGTTCGGCAGTCGACACGGCTGGTCGGGATTCGCGCAGCCAAGTTCGATTGCGGTCGCGGCGCGACTGCCCTCGCTGTAGCCACCATACAGATTCACGTGCGGCGTCAGATCGACCGTGATGCCGGCGGCAGGATTGAACCGGGCGAACGCGTGGTTGCCGTCGAGCGAATCGGCGCCGCCTCCCGGGTTGATCTGATCCCGGTCATCGACCGTCGTGCGGTTGAAACGCCCGGACAACGTGAGATGGGTGCGGGTGCCAATTGGCAGCGTGTCGGTGGCGTAGAGGCTCCAGGTGCGAATGGTGCCCTTGAGATCGACGCGGTTGTCGAACGGCACGCCGTCGACGTTTCCACCCGTCACTCCGTCGGCATACGCGTTCAGTCCCGTGATGCTGCGGTCCGCATTCAGGTACCCGAGCTGGCTTGACTGACCGAATCGAACAGAGCTCGCGTCGAACGCCGCACCGGCCGTCAGCAGGTTGACCGTCTGGCCGACGACGCGACGATGCGTCAGCTGCGCCGACATGCCGCCGTTGTGCTGCGTGCTCTCCGTGCGATTGATGAGACCGTTGCACTTCTCGCCAGGCTCGTCTTTCAGCAGCACGTTCGCAATGCAGCGCCATTTCGGAAAGGGCGTGTTCGTCGCGTTGGCGCCGGAGGTGGGAAACCCGGCGTATCCCGCTGCGGTGAGCGCGGCGATCTCGGCGGCACCCGGCTGATAGACCGACTGATCGAGTGAGCCTTCGTTGAGGTCGCCGTTCAGGGTGCTGGTTCTGAGATCGCGGTAGTACCCGTTGCCGAGGAACGTGAGGGTGTTCGACACTCGATGCTGCCCGGTCAGATTCAACATCGTCGAACGGTTCTTCGTGGTGTCCGGCTTCGTGTAGATGCTGCTGTAGTCCGCGTCGAGCAGACGGAATTCCTGCAGTCCGTTGCCGTTCATGTGGTTGTTCGCATGCGCCGCCGATAGCGTCAGGTCGGTCGCCGTGCGGTGAACGCCCACCTTCGCAAACATCTGCCTGACGTCTGACGGCGATTCATCACGCCATCCGTCCTCACCAAACAGCGTGCCGGCGACATACCAATCGATCGTCTTCGCCGAAGAATATCCACCGTGCTCGAGCTCCAGCGAACGCCGCAGGTAGTCGCCGAAATTCGCCTGAATGGTAGTGCCCTTGAACGCGCGCCCGTCCTTGGTCTGCACCGAGAGCGCGCCACCCAGCGTGTTCAGGCCGAACATGGGATTCGAGCCTGGCATCAACGTCGTGGACGCAATCGCTATCCGGGGGATGAGGTCCCAGTTCACCACTTCGCCAAACGGCTGGTTGAGTCGCACACCGTCCATGTACACCGACAACCCTTGAGGTGTGCCGAGCAACGGAGACGCGGTGTAGCCGCGATAGTTCACGTCTGGCTGGAACGGGTTGTTCTGAATGTCGTTGATGTGGACGCTGCCGAGATTGCGGTTCAGAAACTCGGACAGGTCCCCCGCTCCGCTGTTCGCGATGTCGCGATCGGTCGCTGCCTGCACCGGCGCGGGCACCTGCGACGCCGGCACGTTGATGCCCGGCAGCGGCACCACGCCGACCACGGTGACATCGACACTGGTGGTGACCGGCTCCTGCGGAGCCTGGCTTCCGGCGTTGCCGCCCGCTTGCGCATGCGCGCTGGCGGCAAACAGCCCGAGCACCACGGTCATCATCAGTGGCACCTTGCGGAACGCGCAACACGTAACGAACAGGCCTCGGCCGTTGAGCGATAGGAACACGATATCTCCTGGGGTGACGCACCACTCGACCGGCGTCTGACCACGACTCACAAAGACGATGTCCTCGAGATGCCAGGGACAACCCTGGGCCACCGCGCGACTTCTATCTGAATATTCCGGATGGTCACGCTTTGTTCACCCTTTATTTTCTTTCCGGCTGTCGCGCGACTCATTCCAGGAGCCGCTAGAATGCCAACGCGTTTACGACATGTCTTCGATCCCGGCACGACTCGAACTGAACCGAATCCCGGAACACACCGCGAAGCTCAGCGCCGATGACGACGCTGAAGCAACGGTGTTGCGGCTGTTCGATGCTCACGCGCCGAGGCTGCGGCGATACGCCTATCGCATCGGTCTGACGCCGGACGCCGCAGAGGACGTCGTGCAGGAGGCGTTCCTCGCGATGCACCGGCATCTGATGAAAGGGGGCCGGACAGACAACCTTCCCGGATGGCTGGTGCAGGTGTGCTTCCACCTCTCACTGAAATCGCGCCACCGGTTCGCACGGCGAATTGCACATGAGCAACCGCTCGAGGGACGCGCGTTCGACGTGGCTGATGCGACGCTGTCGGCCGAAGGCCGTCTGGTGAAAGAACAGCATTTGAAATGGGTATCCGCGGTGGTCCAGGCGCTTCCTGAACGCGATCAGCAGTGCCTCTGGATGCGGGCCGAGGGCCTGACCTATCGACGCATTGCCGAGGAACTCGGCATCTCGCTCGGTGCAGCCGCCAAGGCAGTCGCCCGGGCCGCAGCGCGACTGTCGCGCGGGTGAAGGAGTAGGACGATGTTCAGACATGATCATCCGGCCGATCATCATCTGCTTCTCGCGAGGGCTCACGAACTCGAGCCACACAGACAGGCACGGGTCGACGCGCACCTCGCTGCCTGCGCAGACTGCCGCCAGCGAAGCGAGCGCCTGCACACGACCTTGACGCGCGTTGAAGGCGACACGCCCGCAGCGCCCGATGCGAACGGCGTCGATCGCACCTCGCGTCGGCGCTTGCAACAGGCCATGCAGCACGCCGCATACGAGGCCGATACGGGACGACGTCTTCGTCGCGTCGTGCGGGCCGCACAGCTGTCCCTGGCGGCAGCCGCGGTCGTCCTCGGAGTGGGACTCGCGTGGAGTACGGTCACCTTCAGTGGGAACACTCGCGATGGGCTGGCGGCCAAGGCGCCAGCGCTTCCCAACTGGGGACTCACTCCTGGCGTCGTGTCCGATCTGGATGCGCGTGCCCTCTGCTCCGGCGAACGTCCATCTCGCATCGTCTCGACCGTGGTCAGAAATCAGGTGCTCGAAGACTACGGCATGCGCGGCGTGTCGGAAGATACCTATGAGCTCGATGCCCTGATCACGCCTGACCTTGGGGGTGCCGCGGTTCGCGCGAATCTCTGGCCACAGCGCTACTCGGACATGTGGAATGCACACGTGAAGGATGCGCTCGAGAGCCTGCTGGCGACGCGTGTCTGCCACCAGAACATGCCGCTCGCTACCGCACAACAGGCGCTGGCCAACGACTGGGTCGACGCCTACCAGCAGTACTTCCACACCAGCGAACCGCTGCCCCAGCACATCGCCGCAATCGATCGAGACGATGACGTTGTCGTCGAGCGTCGAGTGGCGGCGTACCGTCAGGAGCTCCGGCGCCTGCCTCTCGTCCTGTCGGTCAGCTGCGCGGCGTGCGGCCACTGAGCCGGCGCGCAGTCGCGGATGACGCTCAGCCTCGAACCTCGTGGACGGAGAGCGGCAGAACCGCATGAGCACTTCCGTGCGTGCACGAGCAGCACGAGTGGTCGAGCTCGCACGATGTGTAATGATCGGTGGACCAACACCAGCGCCAGCGGTTGGCCACGGTGCATAGCCACGTCATGAACCACGACCTCGACTCCCGCATCATCGCATCCTGCGCTTCACGCTCGACCACCCGTTCGCCCCGCCGGCACGACGCTCGACCTTGGCGCGGACGGCTCCGCCCGGTACTCGTGCTCTGCCTGCTCGCCGCTGTTGCCGCCAGTACGTCAGGCTGCGAACGCTGGTACTACGGCACCATGAAGAAGTTCGGCATGGAAAAGCGCGACATTCTGGTCAAGCGCGTCGCTGATGCACGCAAGAGCCAGGAAGAAGCACGCGACGAGTTCAAGACGGCGCTGGAGCGGTTCAAGTCGGTCATTGACGTCAAGGGTTCCAAGCTCGAAGACACCTACGAGAAACTGAACAAGGAACTCAATCGCAGCGAGGACCGCGCCAAAGAGGTCAAGGACCGTGTCGACAGCGTCAGGAACGTGTCCGACGATCTCTTCAAGGAGTGGCAGAAGGAACTCTCGCAGTACTCCGATCGGACGCTTCGCACCGAAAGCGACCGTGAGTTGCGCGAGACCCGTCAGCGCTGCGACACGCTGATTCGAGCCATGGAGCGTGCGCAGAAGAAGATCGAACCTGTGCTGACACCGCTGCGCGACCGTGTGCTGTTCCTGAAGCACAACCTCAACGCGCAGGCGATTGGCGCGCTCGACGCCGAACTCGGCAAGGTGCAGACCGACGTCGACTCGCTCGTGAAAGATCTCGACACGGCCATCGCTGAGGCCGAATCCTTCATCAAGACGATGGATGTCGACAACTCGGCCGCTGGCTCATCGTCTACGAAGTAGGTTCCACCGACCGCTCTCCAGACAGTCGCTCGACGCGCGCCATCGACGTTCGACTTCACCAGTCGAAAGGAAGGACACGATGCGAGACGAGCGTTCGTCCACAGACAGCGAGACGGTTGGTCCCATGCAGGCCAACCTCGATCGCGGCACACCCCAGATTCTCGCGAGCTACGGCCTGATTGGCGCCATCCTGCTGCTTGGCGGCGTCGGCTTTCTGGCTGACCGCTATCTCGGCACCAGCCCGTGGTGTCTGCTGGCGGGGCTGGCGGTTGGACTCGCGGTCGGCTTCTATCAGCTGTCGCGGGTGCTCAGGCGATGAGCGGCGCGCTGCGCGTGCGCGTGCGACGGATGTGGTCGCTCACCGCAGTCGCTTGACGAGCACTTTCGAGTTGCGTCCGCTCTGCTCGTAGCGCTCGCGGCGAGGCGGCGACAGGTCGTCTACCGTTCCTTCGGCGAAGCCACCTTTCGACTTGAAGTAGGTAAAGGACTGCGTCGAGAGCGCGAGCAATCGGTCGAGGCGCAGCTGCCGCGCCCGTTCTTCGACGAACTGAATCAGCTTGCGGCCAATGCCCTGGTTCTCGTGCGCCGGGCTCACGTAGAGACACGCGAGTTCGCCCTCGTTGCGTTCGCTGTCAACGTGCAGCGCGACGCAGCCAACCGGATTGCGGTCAATCTCGAAGATGAAGTAGTCGCGCAGGTGCTGCTCGATCGTGCTGCGGCTTCGACGAAGCAGTTCATCCGCCTCGACGCCCTGCCTCGTGAGTAACTGAATGGCGCGGATGTCCTTCCGCTCCGCAGGCCTGATGTTTTCGTACTCGTTCGCGTAGATGAGCGTGCCGAATCCGTGGTTCGAGAACACCTCACCGAGCAACCCCTCGTCCAGCGTGCCGTCGATGACGTGGACGCGCGGCACACCAGCCTGGCACGCGCGCACCGCATGCTGCGCTTTCGACAACTGCTCACCGGCAAACCCGGACGGGTCCTTGTGCAGCAGGTCGGCCAGCTCGCCGACCATCATCTGCGGTATCTGTCGGTCGCGGTGCACCAGGCCCGGCTGGTTCGTGACGTAAATGAGCTTGACCGCACGCAGTTGCTCGGCCACGGCCACCGCCATCCCGTCAGAGTTGACGCGGTAGGTCCGCCCCTCGCCGTCGAAGCCAAGCGGAGGAACAATGGGCACGACACCCTGCGCCAGCAACGACTGCAGCAGTTCGACATCGATGCGCTCGACGCGCCCCGTGAGAAGCTGATCGACACCGTGAATCACACCAACCGGATGCGCGACGATGCCGTTGGTGCACGCGGCGCGTAGATCGGTGGCTGACAAACCCTCGAGAATCTCGTGCGTCATGCGATTCGCGGCCGTCAACGCGATATCGAGCGTTGCCGCATCCGTGATGCCGGTGCCATCGGTGTTTGACGGCGTGATGCCGCGCTCGGCTGCCAGGCGGCGAATCGGCTCGGCCGCGCCGTGCACGAGCACGATGCGGATGTTGAGCGACCACAACAGCGCGATATCGACGAGCAGCGTCGCAAAGCGCTCGTCGCCGACAATCTCACTGTCGATGGCGAGCACGAACGTCTTCTCGCGAAACTGCGGAATGTAGTGGAGGATGCCGCGCAGGTCAGTCAGCTTCAAGTGTGTTCGTCCTCGCAGCGGATCGCGCCGTGCCGTCCCGCAGCCTGATATCGGCCAGTATGCCACTCGGGCGCGTGGACATGCGACCGTGTTCGGTCAGCACATGTCTTCCTGCACGTGCATGACAGCGCCGCTGAGCGACGTCCGGCAAGAAACCCGCATGTCATACTGAATTGTCTTGCCCGCATCTCTCTTCGTGCGTGCGCTTGGTGCGGCGCTCCTGCTGGCCCTCATCCTCGGCGGCGTCATCGCCGTGCGTGCCGCGCGGGCGTCGACCGGCGATTTCCACCCGGCCCGACCAGCGTCCATCGAATGGCCATCCGGCGTGCAGGATGTGCCGGGCCGCATCGAAGTGTCTTTCCCATCACCACTCGGAGACACGATCCGCGGCTGGTATGTGCCGTCTACCAATGGCGCCGCCATTGCGCTGGTGCCCGGCACCACATCTGACCGCCGACACTTCGTGCCTGAGATTGCGGCGCTCGGGAATGGCTTATTCGGGGTGCTGGCGTTCGATCTGCCCGGTGCAGGGCTGAGCGACGGTCGGGTGACGTGGGGCGCCTCCGAGCGCGCCGCGTTATCAGCGGCCGTCGCGTGGTTACGCGCCGCGGACCACGTGCAGCACGTTGGCGTTGTCGGCTTCTCGCAGGGCTCGTACACCGCCGTGCAGGTGGCGGCCGGGGAACCAGCCATCGAGGCACTCGTCCTCGAAGGTGCCGTCGGCTCCTATGAGCACGTCACACGGCAGGAGTTTGGCCAGTGGGGATGGCTGACCGCATATCCCGCCATCCTGGCGCGGCGCTCGGCCGGATACGACGTCTCGGAGCCGAGAGCTATCGATGTCATGCGCCGATACGCCGGCCCGGTACTGTTCGTGAACGGGAGCGCCGACCGCGACGTGCCGCGGTCAGAGGCTGACGCGCTGTACGCCGAGGCACGCGGCCGCAAAGAGACCCTGACCATCGAGGGCGCCGGCCACGGCGCCTACGCGCGCGTCCCGGGCGACTACCTTGCGCGTCTCGTGGCGTTCTTCGAGCGCACGCTCACCCATCACGCCTGAGGCTCTCGTCGAGAAACGCACAGCCCCCGCAATACGTGACCCGACGCCTCAGGCTGGCGCGAAAGAGTCTGGCGGCGCCGCCTCGGTGATGTCAGCGGCGCGCCAGAGACGCGTCACAGACGCAGGCGTTCACGCACGGAGGTCGGCCAGGTTCGCTGGTCGAAGCCGTGATGCTTGATGAGCGCGAGCGCAATCCGTTCGAGACCGAAGCCGACGCAGCCCGTGTGCGCCAGTTCGCCAGACGCCTGCCGCAGGTTCCAGTTCGTGGCGAACTTGTCCTTGTGGTAGTTGAACGACAGGCACGCCGTCGGTTTCTCCTGGCTGGTGATTGTAACGAGCAGTTCCCACTTGAGCGTCTGTTCGCGCTGGTTGGTGGCCAGCATCCGCCCGGTGCGTCCGAAGAACGGGTCGTTGGCGACGTCGAGCGCGAACGGCAGCTCCAGGTCTGTCATCAGCGACTTGGCGCGTTCGATCCACGTCTCGCGGAACGTCTGCACCTGTTCTGGACTGGCAATGCGGACGTACTCGCGCATGCGGAACAGCTGCATGCGTGCCGGATCGACCGACGGCTCGTGACGGAAGCAGTAGCTGCACACGTCGAGCAGCGCACCGTCCACGCCAAGCGGACCGCGAGACGCCACCACCGGATAGACCGGATAGCAGGCGGCAGGCGTCAGCACCAGTTCGGTCATCCGCTGGCCAGTCGTCCAGTCCTCTTTCCGCTCCATGATCGCGAGCAGTTCCGCGTGCGCACGGTCGTTGGTGCCCGCGAATGCGTGAACCGTTCCCGCCAGCTGCGGAAACGACTTCATGTACTCGCTCTCTTCGAAGGTGCGCTGCGAAATCGCCGGCGGAAACCGCAGCACTTCGGCACCATCGTTCACGCCGAGCCGCGTCGCGCAGCGGTCGATACCATCGACAATACGCTCGAAGCCTCCGCTGCGGCCAAGGAGTCCGTCGACTCCCATTGGCAGCAGGAGTCCGTGCTGAATCAACTCATCTCGAAACTGCAGCTGTGCGTCACTCATCGTCTCGTCGTATCGGAATCTGAAGGTCCGGCCTGTATGTCGATGCGGGTGGCAGCAGTGGCGTTCAGCGGCAGCACACGTCCGCCCGTGAACTCGCAGGCGGGTCCTGACGGGCGAAGCGTCACCTCGCGTGCACTCCCGGGCGCCACGTGGAGGTAGTTGTCAGTCGGCTCGTAACCAGGCGTGTCGATGGAGACCGCCTGGGCCAAGCGCCGCGTACGAAGCGTGAGCTGCACGGTTCCATCGGGTGCGAGCCGCGCTGTGGCGGACAGACCGAGGTCTGATTCCTGCCGCGACGGGCGCGACACGGGAAAGTGGAACGCCTCGCACACGACGCTGCCGTCCGCAGCCACGAGTGACGCCACGACGAGGTCATGACTCGGCGGACCAAATCGATACGCGTAGGTCGTGTCTGGCAGATGCTCGAAGAGCGATGTTGCGGCAACCGCGAGAGTGCGTCCCGGCGCGACGGATACCTCGCGCTGCCCGCGATCGATCTCGAGTTCTCCGTTGCGAAACAGCTGCACGCGAAGCGCGCCGCTCCACGCCTCGCTCCTCTCGTTCACGATGTGGACAAACGCTCCGTTCAGTCCCTCATCGGTGAAGACGAGCGTCAGGCTGCCGAGAATACGACGCAGATAGTAGAAGGCGGCCTTCGGAACGCCCTCTGAGTCCATCACGCCCCAGCCAGCGCCCGGCGCAAGATCGCGCAGGAACCAGACCAGTGCGCCGCTGGTGCACGACCCGGCGCGACGCCATTCACTGAATGCCGCAAGCATGACCTCGCCGGAGATGATTCGACTGAGGGCAAGGTATCGATCCGGTTCGACAGACCGCAGGGTGACGGGATCGACACCGAACAGCCTCGCAAGATAGTGGTCGCGCACATCCTCGAAGTCCCAGCCCGCTCCGAGGTCGCGCGGCACGCCTGCCTTCCAGGCCGGCGAGTGCGTGCGCACGAGGCCACCCTCGCCAATGCGCGCCAGCATCGTCTCCTCTGGCACGTTCGCAAACGCGAGACACTCGGACGCAAATCGCACATTCGACCGACGGGCATCGTCGAGCGAACGAAGATAGGCACCAACACCGTAGTAGGAACTAGTGCCCTCGTCTGGCTGATGAGGAAAGGCGCCGCCGCTGCTGCTCGAGGGCCAATAGGGAATCTCGGAACACACCTCACGACAGACCGCCGGCAGGACCTCGCTGAAAAATGCCTGCGACCAGCGGCTTCGCGGCGCTCCCCACATCGCTGCCTGCTGCTCGCCTTCGCTGTTTCCGCAGAGGATGGCCATGGATGGCCGCCCTTGCCAGCGACTCAGTGCCTGACGGACTTCGACATCAACACTCGCCCTGAACGAGGGTTCGGCCGGATAGTCCATGTTGGCAAACATGAAGTCCTGCCAGACCAGAATGCCGAGTTCATCGCACAGATCGTAGAAGGCGTCGCTCTCGTAGACGGTCGACCCGACGACGCGCAGCATGTTCATCCCGGCGTCTGTGACACGTTCGAGCACCGCTCGATAGTCGGCAACCGAACCAGTGAGCGATGCGGCATCGAGCGGCATCCAGCAGGCGCCGCGGCAAAAGACCGGCACACCGTTTACCGCCAGGTCGAATGCGCCATCCTCGGTGTTGAGCGTGAGCGCTCTGAAGCCGACGCGACCGAGCGCGACGTCGCGCTGCGTCTGTCCAACGGTGACCTGCGCGCGCACGTCGTAGAGCGGCTGCCCACCGTGGGTGTGCGGCCACCATCGTTCGACGTCCTCAATGCGGGCGACGCCCGTCGCAACAACCCCGTCATCTCCAGACACGGTCAATGCGAGCGGCTCATCGCACAGCACCAACGTGCCGTTCGCGACGTGCAGTCGTACGCTGTCTATGCGTTCTGTGGTGAGGGTCTGCAGGTCGAGCGTGACCGAAACCAGACCGGCGTCTTCATGGAGCGACGTGCGAAGGTCTACGCGCCTGACGTCACCGCTGACCCGCCGTTCGAGCGAGACCGGACGCCATGGCCCAACAGGCGGAATCGACGGAGACCAACCAGGTGTTCGACCAAGCAGCGTGGTTCTGATCCATCGAAGCTGCTGGTGCTCGACCATCGGCGCGCGCCACGCCGGTCGTGGCCGGCGTTGAGCGAGCAGCGGGTCGAGGGCGTGAAAGTGCAGGAGCAGTTCGTTGTGCGTCCCAAGCCTGCTCGTCACATCTACTGCATGCGCGACGAACATGTTCTCGGCGTGCAGTACCAGTTCGCCGTTCAACCAGACGTCAGCAATGGTGGCCAGACCGTCGAAGTGCAGCCACCACTGCTCACCCGCGGCCGGCCGGTCGGCGTGGTCGAAGTGGCAGCGATACCACCAGTCGAACGCGTCGAGCCGCGGCTGCGGCGTCGCCCGCTCGGCACCGTCGTCCCGTTCAGGCTCGACGGCTGAGGCCAGGGCCATCGCGACGGTCCCCGGCACTGGCGCAGGCAGCCACTGTGTGCTGTCTGGCAGTGACGGCTTCGCGCTGCGCGCCGCGTGCGGCGCAGATCTCGCCACAGACCACCCGCTGGACAGCAGGCGGCAATTCAGCGACTCACTCGCGCGACGGGCAGCCACAGTGTCCGAGCGGACCGCGTTTCAGCGTCCGCTCGTGAGCTGCTCGATGGCGGAGCGGATCGCGGCAATGCTTTCAAAGGCACTGCGCTTGAGCATCGCGTCGGGAAACTCGACGTCGAAGGTGCCTTCGAGCGCCAGCATCACGTTCACGCTCGCGTGCGACGTCATGCCTGCCTGGTAGAGGTCTGCATCCTCGGTCAGCTGGTCTGCTGCGGTCGACAGGCGACCGTGGTCGCGCAGGATGGTCCGAATCTTGTTGCTGACTTCATTCAACGTTGCGCTGGTCATCGTTGCTCCGGGTCAATACGCCGACCATGGCGGTGGCGTAGTCGCCTTCATGGCTGAGACTGAGTGATGCGCTGATCCAACCCGCCCGATCAGCGAGCGCTGCGGCCTCGCCGTGAAGCTGCAGGTCGCACCAACCGGCGGGTGTCTGTCGCACTTCGATAGCGCGCCAGTCGAGACCGTGGTCGTGCAGCCGCAGGGCCTTCAGCGTGGCTTCCTTCGCAGCAAAGCGCGCCGCAAAACGTGCGCTCGACATCTCGGGACTGGCCGTGCAGTACGCGATCTCGCCGTCGGTGAAGAGCCGACGCATGTAGCGGTCGCCGAGCGCGTCGAGCGAGCGCGCGACATCGCTGATCTGGACGAGATCGATGCCAACCACCAGATGGACCGGGGTCGCAGCGACACTCGACGTCAGCGCCTGCGCCGTCATGCGCGTACGCCAACCGCGATGTCTGCCGTCTTCAACACCTCGTCGATCAGGTGCATGCCGCGGTCCCACTCGAGGGCCGCCGCGTCGAGCATCGGCGCGAGGTTCGGTGCGCGCTGCGAGTGAACCGCGCGCGCGGCTTTCAGAATCAGCGCCTTGGCCGTCGTCGAGATGGTGGCGAAGGCGTCCGCAGCGTCGGAGAGGCACTGGCCGTCGGGCGGCTTCAGCCAGCGCAGATACAAGGAGGCCAGTTCGAACGCGGACCCGAGCTGCCTGATGTTGGCAAACGCGTAGGCGTGATAGGCGTCGAGACCGTACGGCTGCACGTGCCCGAGGTCGGCGTCGATGCTGCGCGCAAACGCTGCCACCGGATTGCGCAGCGGACGCCGCGCCACGTACGACGCGAACAGGCGTGCCGACGCTGCCCGCAGTGCATCCGGCGCCAGCAGCTTCTGCCGATCAGTTCGGATCAACTCAGCAAACAGCGGGAGCGTGTGGGCGCGCTCGCCCGTTCCCAGCCCGAACACGCCTTTGAAGTCGTCGCCTTCCAGCTGAAAGCAACCGGCGTTGTGGAAGTAGTGCAACCGCTGCCGGTCGACATCGACACCGTAGATGACGATGCTGGTCTTCGAGTGATTCGAGCGGTAATCGGTACCGCGCGTATCCGGCAGGAAGAACGCGTCGCTCTCGGTGGCAACCAGTCGTCCCTCGTGCACATGATGCAGCACGTGGTCGAGCAACGGCTGCCAGACATTCAGCTCCTGGACGTCAACACCGTAGAGGTCCCAGAGGTCTGACGGCGACGGCTTGTAGAAAGTCCACTGATCGCCCTGGAAATCCACCGCCAGCGAAAACGGCAGCATCGCCATCGGGTCGAGTCCCTGCGCGTGCAGGACCTCAATCCAGCTGTCGATGGAGCAATTGCGTTCGACCCAGTCTCGGTCGTCGGCGTGCAGAGGATGACGACGGTACGTGGACGGATTCAGATGCATGACGCGTTCGAGGACGTGGCCGGCGAGGGCAACGGTCACTCCTCCTTGTAGACGAGCAGCAGCGATGCGCTCTTGGAGAGAATGCGGTCGTTGCCAATCATCAGCGCCGCTGAGAGTGCGTCGCGGAAGTGCCGACCGAGACTGAACTTCGTGTCGTTGCGGTAGCCGAGCACGCCGCAGATGCCAAGCGCCTGATGCACGATCTCCGAGACCATCTCAGAGGAGGCGACCTTGAGGTTGTTCATCTTCAGGGCGAAGCCCATTTCGAGCAGCGCCTCGTTCCCCTCAGTGGACGCCATCAAGCGATCGCACTCTGCGGCAACGGCCGCGACATTGGTGCGCATCAACTGCAGCTTCACGGACACTTCGGCCAGACGTCGGGCCGTTGGCGGCACTACACCCGGCGTCTTGCGCGCTTCGCCGCGAACGAACGCACCGGCACGCGCCACGGCATCGCTGGCGATACCGAGCCACACGGCTGACCACAAGATGTGCGAGAAGGGCACCATGGTCTGGGCCGCGGAATCGGAGAAGGAACCCGGCACGACCTGCTCGGCAGGTCCGGACGATTCAACGATGAACCCGGGACTGCACGTGCCGCGCATGCCGAGCGTGTCCCACTTCGAGGTTTGCGTCAGCGTGTAGTGGCCCTTGCGCAACAGCACCAGCACCTGATCGCTGCCTGCAGCGTCGGGATTGCGGCGGCAGGTGACCAGCAGATCGTCGGCGTCCGCCCCGTATGACAGCGTGGTCGCTTCCTTTCGGATGCGAAAGGCGTCGCCCTCACGTTCGAGCGCGCAGATGCTTCGCCGCGTGTCGCCATTGGTGCCGACCTCAGACGTCGCGGACGCGATGAGCAGCTGCCGCTCGCAGACGTCCTCGAGATAGTGGCGGAAGTAGGTATCAAACGCGGCGTGGCGGACGAGACACGCGAGCTGCGTCTGGTGCATCGCGTAGACCATGCCCGTCGAGGCACAGCGTTGCGCGAGCACTTCGCTGATTGCCGCCAGTTCGGAGATGCCGAAGCCGCGGCCACCGAACTGCTCCGGGACAAACGCGCTGAGCAGTCGTGCGCGCTTCAGTGCATCGATCGCTTCCCGGGGAAACCGGGCGCGTGCATCGACGTCGTCGGCATGCACCGCGGCGATCGTGTTGGCAATGTGACGAGCCTCAGCGACGGCTTCGTCGGCGTTGACGGGGGCAAGAGTAACGGGCGCCAGCATGGAGTGTTCCTGGCGATGACAGTCGAGCGACACGTGCCCTGCTCGACGCTGCATCGCGTTTCTGCAGTTGCTTTTCGGCGTCTCAAGACACGGGCTGCAGTGGTCGATGTTCCGAGAGGGCAGGTATCTGGCGCTGTGGTTGCACCCGTGCGCCTGCCCGAGAAAACACGATGTCACCGACCCCCAGCCTGACTCTCAGTCACGACCAGGAACGCCCCACCGTTGGCAATGCCACGCCGGTCAGTGCGGTGCCTTTGTTCTTCGGGTCGGCCAGGCGACCCTTGTCTGGCTGGTATCACGCGGCGCGTCCGCATTCGGGAACGCAGCACGGCGTGGTCATCTGTGCACCGTTTGGCTACGAGATGATGCGGACGTATCGTGCGTGCCGTCACCTGGCGCAACAGCTCGCGGCTGGCGGCGTCGCCACGTTACGGTTCGACTACGACGGCACCGGCGATTCGTCAGGGTCGGATGACGACCCGGGCCGCGTCGAGGCCTGGACCGACAGCATCGGTCTGGCGATCGAGGAACTCAAGGCGCGCAGCGGCGTCACCGACATCGTGCTGTGCGGCATCCGCTTCGGCGCCTTGCTGGCGGCGCAATATGCGCGGTGGCATCCGGTGGAAGCCCTGGTGCTCGTGGCGCCGTTCACATCCGGCCGCGCCTTCGTGCGCGAGCAGCGAGCGGTTGCCGGAATGCATACGAGCCCCACGGCGGCGTCCGAGGAGAAGCATCAGGACGTCATTGGATATCGCCTGACACACAGCACGCTCGCCGACCTGGGACGCATCGATCTGGTGAAAGCCGCGACGCGGTCGGCGTCTCATGCGCTCATCATCGGACGCGAGGACCTGCCAGGACTCGAGCAGCCTTTGGTGACGGCGCTGCAGGGCGCCGGTGTCGAGGTGACCACGGCGCACACTGACGCCTTCGGCGCGATGGTCGAGAACCCGCACAAGACAGTCGTGCCGACCGCGTTGTGGGACGACATCGTGCAATGGGTGCTGGGCGTGCCGACCCGCCCGCGCGTGGCGTTCGCGCCTTCACCTGGCGCGACAGCGTCTCAGGGCCGCGAAGCTGTCATCCCGGTCGAGAACGGTGCGGTGCGCGAGAGCTTCATTGCGGACGGCGGCGTGCTCGGCGTCCTCACGAGGCCCGTCGACAACGGGTCGTCCGTCTCGGTTCCTGCCGGTGTTGTCACCAGCATTCACGCGAGCGGGCCGACGATTCTGCTCCTCAACATCGGGTCGAACCATCACACAGGCAGTCATCGCCTCTACGTCACGATGGCCAGAACCTGGGCAGCCCAGGGCTATCAGGTGGTACGGCTCGATGTCTCGGGCATTGGCGACAGTGCTGCGGACGTCAGCGCTGACGGTGCGGTCTACTCGACGCGCGCCGTCGACGATGTGCGGCGGGCGATGGACGTGCTGGAGCGCGACTACGGCGTCAAGCGCTTCGTGTTGTGTGGCCTGTGCTCGGGCGCGTACATGGCGTATCACACCGCTGTGCAGGACACGCGAGTGGCCGGCGTCGCGCTCGTGAACCTCGCGACGTTCGAGTGGCGTGAAGGCGATTCTCTCGAAATCCGCCAGCGCACGTCGTTCAAGTCGACACAGTTCTACAAGCGAGCGGTGCTGGACCTGTCAACCTGGCGACGACTGGCGACCGGCGACGTGAATGCGTCCGGTGTGCTGACCGAGCTCGCACGACGCGTGAGCGCACGCTGGTTCGGCACTCGGGCACGCAGCGACGCAGACGCGGCGCCTGGCGCGCCGAAGAAGACGGTTGCTGACACCATGCGGACGCTGTGTTCGCGTGGCACGCGCGTGCTCATGGTCTTCGACGCCGCCGACGGCGGCATCGATGTGATGGAAGCGGAGCTTGGCAAGGGCGCCTCACGCCTGAAGCGCGAATCGATGTTCCAGCTGGAGATTGTCGACGGCGCCGATCACACGTTCACGGGAGTGGATGCGCGAACGGAGCTGATGCGTGTGCTCGGGAAGTATCTGGGACAGGCGCGCGGCTAGTCACACCCTTTGCGCGCGTCACGCTCTGACGCCGCCACCGACCCTGAAGAAGGGTGACTCATTCGAACGCCCCTTGGCAGCGCAGGACGGTCCGACACAACTGTCGTTGACAGGACATCGCAAATCTCCGATCCCGCCTCAACGCTGGCCACTCGGCTGGCGTAGCATTGTGCGCGACGTCTGCCAGGCAGTCGATCAGACGCGCACGCCGTTGCCCGTCCCGGGTGACGAGCGAAGGAGCTTTGTGATGATGAGTGTGAACGTGCGTCGAACCAGCGTCCTGATGACGACAGCCGCAGCCGCCGTGTTCGGTGTTGGCCTGCTTGCCCAGACCGTCGCGCCGACCGCACCGCCGCGCTTTCCGCTACCGGCCGATGCGCGGACCTATGACACCTTCGACCAGAAGATCAAGGTCACCGTTATCGCGCACGGCATCCAGCGCCCCTGGGCGCTGCTGCCATTGCCCGACGGCGACTTCCTGGTGAGTGTCCGACCGACAGGGCAGGTGCTCGCCATTCGTCAAGGCAGGCTCGAGCCAACACCTCTGACAGGACTGCCGTCGACCTACACCTCGCGCACGACGGGCATGCTCGACATGGCCCTTCACCCGAAGTTCGCCGAGAACAAGTTGATCTACTTCACGTACCACAAGCCTCTCGGCGGCGACACGTTTACGCTGGCGCTCGGTCGCGCACGCTACGACGGCGCCTCCTTTTCGAACGCCCAGGAACTGTACGCTGGGAACCCTGTGCGCACGGGCGGCTCACGTCTGGCCTTCGCGAACGATGGCTTGATCTACATCACTGTCGGTGGTGCGGGCAGACTGCCCGATGCGCAGGCGACGAACACGATCTTCGGCAAGGTGCTGCGTCTGAAGGATGACGGCACCGTGCCGGCGGACAACCCGTTTGTCGGCAAGGCCGGCAGCCGCCCCGAGATCTTCACGATTGGCCATCGCGACCATCACGGCATCGCGGTGAACCCCGCCTCCGGACAGATCTTCGAAGGCGAACTCGGCCCGCTGGGCGGCGACAAGATCAACATCCTGAAAGCCGGCGCCAACTACGGCTGGCCAACCTTCGGCTACGGCCGCGACAACGACGGCTCGCCGATGCTGCCGCCGGGCGAAGGCATCGAGCCAGCGTGGATTACGTGGAACCCCGGCATCACGCCGTCGGGCCTGCTGTTCTACACCGGCGACAAGTTCCCGAAGTGGAAGGGCAACATCTTCGTCGGCAGCATCCAGCGCGGACGCATTCCCGGCACGGGCGCCATTGAGCGCGTGGTCTTCAACGACAAGCTCTGGGAACTGCGTCGCGAGACGATCCTGCAGGACTTCCATCAGCGCGTGCGCGACGTGCGGCAGGGTCCGGATGGCCTGATCTATCTGCTGACCGAGGAAGAAGACGGCGCCGTGATTCGTATCGAACCCGTGTCGTAGGCGCGCGGCTCGGCGTATAGTCCTTGCCTTCGGCACACGAGATCTTTTTCGAGGAGCAATCATGCGAGTGCGTGCAGGTGTGATGGTGGCTGCGGCGGTTGTCGTGGCCGGAAGTCTGGGCGTGTCGGTGTCGACGCAGCAACGCCAGCCGGCGGCGCAGCGCGTGCCTGAACTCATGAGCGCCTTCGACTATGACGTCGTGCCCAACTGGTCGCTTCCCTATCCGAAAGCCGGGTACGCGTGGGGTTCGGTCCCGGGCATCTTCGTCGAGTCCGACGATCGCATCTTCGTCGCCAGCCGCGGCGAGATAAAGGAACCATCGACGCTGCCCGCCGACTACAAAGGTTTCCTTGGTGCGTTCCGCCAGGTGCTCAACGCGCCCGACAACGAGGTGCGCGGGTGTCTGCGCATTGTCGACAGCACGGGCAAGGTGCTCGAGATCTGGTCGCAGTGGGACAAGCTGTTCGAAGGGACCAACGGCCCGCACAAGATCAAGATCAGCCCGTATGACCCGGAGCGACGCGTCTGGGTAGTCGGAGAAACGAAGAACGTCGTCTACGTGTTCTCGAACGACGGCAAGCAGCTGCTGAAGACGCTCGGTGTCGAAGGCGAGACCGCCGAAGATGCGACGCACTTCGGCAAGCCCCAGGACATTGCCTTCCTGCCTGACGGCAGCGTGCTGGTGGCAGACGGACTCACCAATGCCCGCGTCGTGAAGCTCGATAAGAACGGCAAGTATGTCAGCTCGTTCGGCGGGCACGGCACAGGGAACGGTCAGTTCAACGCGGTGCACGGGATCGACGTCGACAAGAATGGCCACATTTATGTCGTCGACCGCTTGAACAAGCGCGTGCAGGTGTTCGATGCGAACGGCAAACACTTGATGAACTGGCCGAACATCCGCTTCCCGAACCACGTGCAGGTGACGGAGCCTGTGGCTGGCGACACCAGCACCAACGGCGGTCAGGTGGTGTGGGTGGCCGACAACCAGACCACGGACGTCATGAAGTTCGACACCAACGGGAACCAGCTGTTCTCGTGGCATGCCAGTGGGCCGGTGCCCGGCGGCTTCGGCGAACTGCACCAGTTCTCGGTGGACTCGAAAGGCAACGTCTACACCGGTGACAACATCCTCGGACGTCCGCAGAAGTTGGCGCCGAAGGCTGGCGCCGACCCGAAGCACTTGATTGGTCAGTCGTTGCCATTGATGCCGAAAGCGAAATAGCGCTGCCTGTGTGAGTTCGCCGCAGCGGTCTTCGCGGCGAACTAAGGTCTGCCTGAGGCAGAGAACGGTACTTGTTAGGTCGAGAATGTCCAGCTGGCAAGGTGTTCCGGTGGCATGGGCATTGCGATTATCTCTGCATCCCCCGCGACACGCTCAGGACGATCATGACTACAGCGACTGCCGACCGCGCCGCGTCGATTGACGTCAGCCTTGTCCTTGCCTGCTATAACGAGCAAGGCATCATCGTCGAGAGCGTCGCCCGCATTCTCGAGGCGCTGGACTGTTGTAAGTGGTCCTACGAAATCGTCTTCGTCGACGATTGCAGCCGTGACAAGACACGTGCACTGATCGAACAGTTGGTGGCCGCGCACCCGACTCACACGTTCCAGACGATCTTCCACGCACGCAATCAGGGACGTGGTGCCACGGTCACCGAAGGCATGCGGGCTGGTCGCGGCGCCATTGTGGGCTATATCGACATCGACCTCGAAGTCGATCCGCGATATATCCCGTCGTGCATCCGCGCCATCGAGCAAGGTGCGGATATCTCGACCGGTATGCGAACCTACAAGTTCTCGATGCGTTCGCTCGATCGGTATATCCTGAGCCGCGGTTACATCGCGCTGGTGCACGCCATGCTCGGCGTCGACGCGCAGGACACGGAAACCGGATTCAAGTTCTTCCGGAAAGAGCGCATCCTGCCGATCTTCGACGCTATCGAGGCGCAACACTGGTTCTGGGATACTGAAGTCATGGTGCGCTCGCTGCTCCACGGACTGCGGGTCACCGAGATTCCGGTGCTGTTCATCCGGCGCTTCGACAAGACGTCAGGCGTCCGCCCGGTGAGGGACACCATCGACTACTTCCTTCGACTCTGGCGTTTCCGGGGCACCGTGTCCGCGCTGCGCAAGGAGGCACGTGTTGCAGGCACTAAGAGAGATTGGATTCGCCAAGGCCTGTAAGTACGGGTTCTTCGAACTGGCCATGGTCCTCTACCGTGGCCTGCTCTTTCCGCAGCTTCGCACGCCCTTTCTCCGGTTGCTCGGCGCCACCATCGGCGCCGACTCGATCGTGCACGGCCCCCGCTTCTTCAACCTGTATCGCACCGGCATCAGCGGTCTCACGCTCGGCTCGTTCTGCTTCGTGGGCGAAGAGTGTCTGTTCGATCTCGCGGACCGCATCACGCTGGCCGATCACGCCACGGTGTCCGAGCGCGTGATCATCCTGACGCACACGAACGTCGGCTATCGCACGCACCCACTGCAGCCCTATCTCCCTTCGATCGCAGCGCCCGTGTATCTCGACTCCGGCTGCTTCGTCGGTGCCAATGCCACGATCCTGCCAGGCGTCCGCATTGGTGCATGCAGCATCGTGGCGGCGGGTGCGGTCGTCACTGAAGATGTTCCTCCGTGGCACGTCGTCGGCGGTGTGCCCGCCAAAGTCGTGAAAGTGCTGCAGCCGCAAGACGACGAGGCGCGGCTGGCCGCGGTGGCGTCGAGCAGCATCCCTCTGACTCACCGCTGACACGCATCGATACCGTGCAGGCTCGCCACGTCAGCAAACGGGAAGGTGTCGTTCTCGGCGCAGCCACGCTGGCGGTGCTGGCCCTGGCAGTCTTTCGCCTGAGCAGCTATCCGGCGCCGTGGTTCGATGAAGGCTGGTACCTGCAGGTGCCACGCAACCTCGCGGTCTTCGGCGAGTACGCCACGCTCAGCACCGAAGGCTTTCGTCACGACGACACGGTGTTGAGTGTGTCGCCGACGCTCTACGCGCCTATCGCGCTCGTCTTCAAATGGGTCGGCATCGGCCTGATGCCAGCCCGCCTGGTGATCGTCGCGTATCTGCTTGTCGCGCTCGGTGCGATCTACGCGCTTGGTCGGCAGATGTACGGCCGTGCGGTGGCCGCAGGAGCGGTGTACCTGCTGCTGTTCCAGGCGGAGTCGGACCCGTTCACCTCCACACTGCTTCTCGGCCGCCAGGTCATGGGCGAGGTACCAGCGCTCACCTTCGTGCTGCTCGGATGCGTGGCGTGGCGGCAGGCCGTCGTTCGCCACCGCGTCGGCCTGTCGGCGTTGGCCGGGGTCCTCTTTGGTCTGGCGATGGTCACCAAGCTGCAGTACGCCTTACTGCTGCCAACGGCACTCGGCGTCGTCATGCTGCTGGCCTGGCGAACCCGGCAGATCAGCGAAGCAGATCGGAA
>Ga0209023_10001428_pt1 | contig 32104 bp, 36 predicted proteins | sample LakOneMetagenome_FD_187468 | JGI IMG/M metagenome (GOLD analysis project Ga0209023, IMG submission 187468) | Freshwater and sediment microbial communities from Lake Erie, Canada (SPAdes) (version 2) | ecosystem: Environmental > Aquatic > Freshwater > Lentic | place: Lake Erie, Canada...
CGCCGCAGGCGGCGGCCACGCCCCAGACCAGACAGCCCATCCCGATGCCGACCGCCGCCGCGAAGGCCCGACGCGGACCCTCGGTGGCGGCGGTGCGCAGGACCAGCGCCGTGTCGAGACCCGGGGTGATGGTCAGCAGAAAGGCGGCGAAGCTGAAGGCCAGCAGAGCCTGGAGCGTGGTCATGCGATCTTGTCTTCCCGCTCAACCAGCCGGCCGTCTTCCATCACCCGGTAGAAGCACGAGCGGAAGCCGACGTGGCAGGCGCCGCCGTCACCCTGCGGACGCACCTTGATCAGCACCGCGTCCTGGTCGCAGTCGACCCGCAGCTCCTCGACGATCTGCAGCTGGCCGCTGGTCTCGCCTTTTTTCCAGAGTTCATTGCGTGAGCGGCTGAAATAGTGGGCGATCCCGGTGTCGACGGTCAGCTTCAAGGCTTCGTCGTTCATCCAGGCCAGCATCAGGATCTCGCCGGTGTCGGCGTGCTGGGCCACGGCGACGACCAGGCCGTCGGCGTTGAAACGAGGGGCCAGCTGGTCGCCCCGTTCCAGGGCGTGCTTGTCATGGGCGTGTGGGAAGAGGGGCGCGGTCATGCGCCCCATATGGCGCCGACGGGGCCCGCTGGGCTAGCCTCGGGCTGCGGAGAATCGATGAACCTCAACGATCGCATCAAGGCGCAGGTCGCCGCCCTGGACGTCCTGGCCCGGCCCTGGGCGCGGCGGTCGCGCTGGCATGGCTACGCGTACGAGTTCCTGCTGTTCGGGCTCAAGCAGGCTTGGGCCTGTCTGTTCGGCGGCCTGATGCTGGCCCTGCTGGTCGGCACCTTCCTGTTCTGGCCCAGGGATGCGGGTCTGGCCCGCTACGATTTCCTCGTCCTCGCCTCGCTGGCCATTCAGGCTTCGTTGCTGGCCCTGAAGCTGGAGCGCTGGGACGAGGCGCTGGTGATCTTCATCTTCCACCTGGTCGGCACGGTGATGGAGGTCTTCAAGACCGCCCACGGCTCATGGATCTATCCCGAGCCCAGCCTGCTGCGGATCGGCGGCGTGCCGCTGTTCACCGGCTTCATGTACGCCTGCGTCGGCAGCTATATCGCCCGGATCTGGCGACTGTTCGACATCACCTTCATCCGCTATCCGCCGTTCTGGAGCACCTGGGTTCTGGCGGGCCTGGCCTATCTCAACTTCTTCACCCACCACTACGGGCCCGATATCCGCATTGGCCTGTTCGTGCTGTCGGCGGCGCTGTTCGGGCGCAGCTGGTTCGTCTTCACGCCCGACCAGACACCGCGCCGCATGCCGATGATCGTGGGCCTGCTGCTGGTGTCGCTGTTCATCTGGATCGCCGAGAACCTCGGCACGGCCGCGGGCGCGTGGATCTATCCCAGCCAGCAGGACGGCTGGACCATGGTCGGGATCGAGAAGATGGGCGCCTGGTACCTGCTGATGCTGATCAGCTTCGTGCTGGTGTCGCTGGTGCACCGGCCCGTGGACGCCTGCGTGGCGCGGATCCGCGAGGGAATCCGCGCCGCCGCGTGAGGCTATTTCCGCGTCACCAGATCCATGAACCGCTGCTGCAGAACCTTGTCGGTCCTGAACACGCCGCGGAACTGGGTGGTGATGGTCGAGACGTCATGATGGTGGACGCCGCGGGTGCTCATGCACTGGTGCTCGGCGTCGATCAGCACGGCGACGCCGGCGGCGCTGAGGTGGTCCTCGATGGCGTCGGCCACCTGCATGGTCATGGTCTCCTGGGTCTGGAGACGCTTGGCGTAGATCTCGACCAGACGCGCCAGCTTGGACAGGCCCACGACCTTGCCGGTCGGCATATAGGCCACCCAGGCCTTGCCCAGGAACGGCGCCATGTGGTGCTCGCAGTGGCTCTGCACGTCGATGCCGCGCAGCATGACCATGTCGTCATAGCCCTGCACGTCCTCGAAGGTGCGGCTCAGCTCCTTGGCCGGATCGCCTTCATAGCCGGCGAACCACTCGCCATAGGCGTCGACCACGCGCTGGGGCGTGTCGAGCAGGCCTTCGCGGTCCGGATTGTCGCCGGCCCAGGCCAGCAGGGTCCGGACGGCGGCCATGGCTTCGTCGCGGGTCGGGCGCTTGCCGGGTTCAAGATCAAGACCAGCATCAGAGCCGATCAGGGTTCGCTCGCGGGACAGGGCGTCCATGGTGTCGGAGGTCTTTCCACGGGCTGAGTTGCGCCAGAGCGCCTGTCGCCCTGGAATGACGCGTGCCACCCGTTTCACAGCTACGACCGAGGGCGTCGAAAAGATGACGTGTCGTCGGCGTGTCCAATAGCTATATGGGACCCTCCCGATCCTCCGCAACACCCTCCCGTTACGTCAGGCAGACGCGTTTCTCATGACCTTGAAGCTCCACGACACCCTGACGCGCGAAAAGCGCGTCTTCGTCCCCGCCGATCCGGACCGGGTGACGATGTATGTCTGCGGGCCCACGGTCTACAACCACGCCCATATCGGCAACTTCCGGCCGGTGGTGGTTTTCGACGTGCTGTACCGGATGCTGCGCCACATCTATGGCGAGGACGCGGTGGTCTATGCGCGCAACGTCACCGACGTGGACGACAAGATCAACAAGAAGGCCTTCGAGGAAGGCGTGCCGATCAAGACGATCACCGATCGCTATCTGGCCGCCTATCACGCTGACGCTGACGGCCTGCTGGCCCTGCGCCCCAATCTCGAGCCCAAGGCCACCGAGCATATCGGCGAGATCGTCGCGATGATCGGCAAGCTGGTCGACAACGGATCGGCCTATGCCGCCGAGGGCCATGTTCTGTTCGACACCCAGGCCTTCCCGGACTACGGCCAGCTGTCGGGTCGCGATCTGGACGACATGATCGCCGGCGCCCGCGTTGAGGTCGCCCCCTACAAGCGCCACCCCGCCGACTTCGTGCTGTGGAAGCCGTCCAAGGAAAACGAGCCGGTGTGGGACAGCCCCTGGGGCGCGGGCCGCCCGGGCTGGCACATCGAATGCTCGGCCATGATCGACAAGTCGCTGGGCCAGACGATCGACATCCACGGCGGCGGCATCGATCTGGCCTTCCCGCACCACGAGAACGAAGTGGCCCAGAGCCGCTGCGCCCATGACCTGCCGGTCCTGGCCAACTACTGGATGCACAACGGCTTCCTGGATATGTCCGGCGAGAAGATGTCCAAGAGCCTGGGCAATGTGATCCTGCCGCACGAACTGCTGAAGACCACGCCGGGCGAAGTGATCCGCTGGGCGCTGCTCTCGGCCCACTACCGCCAGCCGCTGGACTGGACGCCCGAGCTGCTGGAGCAGTCCAAGAAGGCCCTGGACCGTCTGTACGGCGCCCTGCGCCGCGCCAAGGACGTGCCGATGGACCAGGCGATGGAGGCCCCCGAAGAGGTGGTCGCCGCGCTTGAGGACGATCTGAACACGCCGCAGGCGATCTCGTGCTTCTTCGAGGTTTCCAGCGCCATCGAGCGGGCCGTCACCGCGGGTGACACCGTCGCCATCGCCGCCAACAAGGCCCGGCTGATCGAGGCCGGCGCCTTGCTGGGCTTCCTGCAGGCCGACCCCGACAGCTGGTTCGAGGGCGACGCCTCCGACGACCTCAAGGCCCAGGTCGAGGATCTGCTGAAGCGCCGTGTCGAAGCCCGCGCCGCCAAGGACTGGACCGCCGCCGACGCCATTCGCGCCGAACTGGACGCCCTGGGCGTGGTCGTCATGGACGGCCCCGCCGGCGCCACCTGGCGGATGAAGGATTGATCGCTTGAAGCTGGAAGAACAGATCGTCCTGGTCTCCGGCGCGGGCCGGGGACTGGGCGCGGCCATCGCGCGCGCTTTCGCCGGCCAGGGCGCGTCGGTGGTGATCAACTATCGCCGCAGTGAGGCCGCGGCCTTCGCCCTCGCGGCCGAGCTGGGCGACTGCGCCGTGGCGATCCAGGCCGATGTCAGCGATCGCGAAGAGGCCCGCCGGCTGGTCAATGACGCCGCCGAGCACTTCGGCAGCCACGTGACCACGGTGGTCAACAACGCCCTGGGCGACTTCAGTTTCAACGGCGATGGCCGCGAAACCATCCAGTCGATCCCGTGGGAGGATTTCCAGGGCCAGCTGGACGTGTCGCTGCGCGGCGCGCTGAACCTGATCCAGGCCACGGCCCCGGCCATGGAAAACGCCGGCTTTGGCCGGGTGATCAATATCGGCACCAACCTCTTCCAGAACCCGGTCGTGCCCTATCACGACTACACCGCCGCCAAGGCCGCGCTGCTGTCGTTGACCCGCACGGCGGCGGCTGATCTGGGTCCCGGCGGGATCACCGTCAACATGCTGTCAGGCGGCCTGCTGCGCACCACCGACGCCAGTTCGGCGACGCCGGAAGCCATCTTCGACCTGATCGCCCAGAGCACGCCCCTGCGCCGGGTGACGACGCCGGCCGAGTTCGCCGACGCGGTGCTGTTCTTCGCCTCGCCGTGGAGTCGCGCCGTCACCGGCCAGAATCTGGTGGTCGATGGCGGGCTGGTTCGGGACTAGCGGGTTTAACCCGGCGCGCTTCCAATGCTAAAAGCCCTGCCATGCAAAGAGCCGTCGAACACCGCATTGGCATCCAGGCCCCGGCCGAACTGATCTGGGAGCTGATCTCGGACTTCTCGACCTGGGAGCACTGGAACCCCGTCCATCCCCGGGCCGAGGGCCAGCTGAAGATCGGCACGCCGCTGAGCGTGCACCAGGCCCTGCCGGGCGAACCGGTGCGGGTGATCCAGCCGGTCGTTCAGGACTGGGTGCCCTACGAGCAGCTGCACTGGCGCTCCAGCCGGCTGGGCGGCTTTGTCACGGCGATCCGCTATATCGAGATCGAGAACATGGGCCCCAGCAGCTCGACCTTCTCTAACGGCGAGCTGTTCATGGGCCTGCTGGTGCGCTGGGTCAGCAAGGAAGATCGCCGCAAGCTGCGCGCGGCCTACACCCAGATGGGCGAGGCCCTGCGCGATTATGCCGAGGCGCTCTGGTCGCAACGCCAGCAAAGCCCCACTTAAGCCTGATGATCGACGAGCTCTACAGCGCCAAGATCCTGACCCTGGTCGCCAACATCCCGCGCGCCGGGCGGCTGGCCGCGCCCGATGCGTCGTCCGAGAAGACCGCCAAGCTGTGCGGGAGCCGCATCACGGTCGATGTGATCATGGCTGACGGCAAGGTCAGCGACTTCGCCCAGGAGGTTTCGGCCTGCGCCTTGGGTCAGGCCAGCGCCGCGATCCTGGGCGCCAACATCATCGGCGCGGATCTTTCCGAGATCGAGTTGGCGCGGGATTCCCTACGCGCTATGCTCAAGGTCGACGGCCCATCTCCTGCGGGCCGGTTCTCGGAGCTTGCCGTGCTTGAGCCTGTAAAGGCCTATCCCGCCCGTCACGCCTCGACGCTTCTGGCGTTCGAGGCCGCGGTGGAGGCTGTCTCCCGGGCCACAGCCGCGACAGAAACACGAACTAGCAGCGCCGGCGCCGCTTGATTGCGGCTTTTCGCGGGTGCGATAACCACCCCCGAAACAATTGCGCGCTGGCATGACCTTTTACGACCGCACCGTCGACCTTGGCCTTCGGGTCTACAAGTTGACGCTCTCGCCCCTCATTGGGCGTCAGTGCCGTTTCATGCCGAGTTGTTCGGAGTATGCGGCTCAGGCGCTTAAGGATCACGGACCCGCCAAGGGGTCCTGGCTGGCGTTGCGACGGATTTGCCGATGCAATCCGTTAGGAGGATCGGGGTTCGACCCGCCTCCGCCACGCGACCAGCCACGCAAGTGGACATGTGAAGAATGATCGATCTGGTTTTCCCCGACGGTTCGTCCCGTCAATACCCCGCTGGCTCCAGCGGGCGCGACGTGGCGGCCGCCATTTCCAAGTCGCTGGAAAAGAAGGCTCTGCTGATCAAGCTGGACGGCGTGCTGCTGGACCTTGATCGCCCGCTGACGCCGGACCTGCTGACCGGCGATCGGAAGTTTGAGATCATCACCCGCGACGCCCCCGAAGTGCTGGAGGTCATCCGCCACGACACCGCCCACGTGCTGGCCCAGGCCGTGCAGGAGCTGTTTCCCGGCACCCAGGTGACGATCGGTCCCAATGTCGAGGACGGCTTCTATTACGACTTCGCCCGCGACGAGCCGTTCAGCCTGGACGATCTGCCCAAGATCGAAGAGCGCATGCGCCAGATCGTCGATCGCGACGAGAAGATCCGTCGCGAGGAGGTCAACCGCGACGCCGCCATCGCCGATTTCGAGGCCATGGGCGAAAGCTACAAGGCCCAGATCATCCGCGACCTGCCGGCCAGCGACACGATCACGGTCTATCATCAGGGCGACAGCTGGAAGGACCTGTGCCGCGGGCCTCACCTTCCGTCGACCAAGGCGGTGGGCAAGGCCTTCAAGCTGACCAAGCTGGCCGGCGCCTACTGGCGCGGCGACCAGAACAACGCCCAGCTGCAGCGCATCTATGGCACCTCGTGGGCCAGTGACGCCGATTTGGCCGCCTATCTGCTGCGGGTCGAAGAGGCCGAGAAGCGCGATCACCGCAAGCTGGGCCGCACCATGAACCTCTTCCACCTGCAGGAAGAGGGCAAGGGCATGATCTTCTGGCACCCCAAGGGCTGGACGCTCTACCGGGCGCTTGAGGACTATATGCGCCGCCGCCTGGACGCCGCGGGCTATCAAGAGGTCAAGACGCCCCAGATCCTGGATCGCAGCCTGTGGGAACGCTCGGGCCACGCCGAGAAGTTCGGCCACGCCATGTTCATGTGCGAGAGCGCCGAGGGCGAGGTCCTGGCCGTCAAGCCGATGAACTGCCCCGGCCACATCCAGATCTTCAATATCGGCCAGAAGAGCTATCGCGAGCTGCCGCTGCGCATGGCCGAGTTCGGGGCCTGCCACCGCTATGAGCCCTCGGGCGCCATGCACGGCATCATGCGGGTGCGAGCCTTCACCCAGGACGACGCCCACATCTTCTGCCGCGAAGAGCAGGTCACCGAGGAAAGCGCCAAGTTCATCGAGCTGTTGCGCAGCGTCTATAACGACCTCGGGATGCAGCTGCATGACGTGAAGTTCTCGACGCGTCCCGAGTTGCGCGCGGGCTCGGACGAGGTCTGGGACAAGGCCGAGCACGCTCTGGCCACCGCCGCGGAGGCCGCCGGCGAGCGCCTGGTTGACCAACCCGGCGAAGGCGCTTTCTATGGCCCCAAGCTGGAATTCTCGCTGAAGGACGCGATCGGTCGCGTCTGGCAGTGCGGAACCTTGCAGCTGGACTTTGTTTTGCCGGAACGACTGGACGCAGAGTACGTTTCGGAAGACGGTTCAAAAAAACGCCCTGTGATGTTGCACAGGGCGATTCTGGGGTCGTTCGAACGCTTTATCGGGATTCTGCTGGAAAACTTCGCCGGACATCTGCCGCTTTGGCTGGCGCCGACGCAGGTTGTTGTGGCGACGATCACGTCCGACGCTGACGATTACGCCCGTCAGGTCGTCGAGAGATTGACGAATATGGGGATGCGCGCGGAGGTCGATCTGCGTAATGAAAAGATTAACTACAAGATTCGCGAGCATAGCCTCGCAAAGGTTCCGGTGATCGCGGTGGTGGGGCGCAAGGAAGCAGAGACGGGGCAGGTGGCCCTGCGTCGTCTGGGCGGTGAGGGGCAGAACATTCTGTCGCTCGACGAAGCCGTGCGCGTCCTGACCGCCGAAGCGACCCCGCCGGATCTGGCCCGCGCGCGCGGCGTTTCCAAGCCTGTGCAGGAGGCGGCGCTCGCCTGATGAACAGCATCCTCCCATCCTTCACGACCCTTGCCGCCGGCGCGCGTCCGGCCAGACCGAACATTTCGGTGGTGATGGTCGTGTACCGGACGGGCGGGGCGCTGCTCGAAAGCATCAAGCATGTGCTGGACGAGCCGCTGGTCGACGAATTCGTCATCGTCGACAACGGCTCGTCTCCGCGCGACGCCGAGATGCTGCGGGCTCTGGGCCTGACCGAACCGCGTGTCGTGCTCCAGCAAGGCCACGGCAATGTCGGCTTCGCGCGCGGGGCCAATCTGGGCGCCACGACGGCCAAGGGCGAATACATCATCTTCATCAACCCCGACGCCAACATGCAGCCCGGCTGCATCGCGGCGCTGGTGACGGCCTTCCGCGGCCAGCCTACCCCGACCGTGGTTGGCGCGCGGGTGATGAACACCGACGGCACCGAGCAGCGCGGCGGACGTCGCGGCGAGGTGACGCCGATCACGACCCTGCTCAGCTTTGGTCATCTGACCCGTCGCTATGCCGGATTGTCGGGCTACGAGATTCATCGGGAAACCGAACCCCTGCCGCGCTCGCCGGTTCCCATGCCGACCATCTCGGGGGCCTGTTTCGCGCTGCGCCGGGCCGATTTCGAGGCGCTGGACGGTTTCGACGAGGGCTATTTCCTGCACGTCGAGGACATCGACCTGTGCTGGCGCGCCCGTCAGGCCGGCGGCCAGGTGATCTTCCAGCCCAAGGCCCAGGTCGTGCACCTGGGGCACACCAGCTTGGAACACCCGGTCAAGGTCGAGTTCCACAAGGGCGTGGGCCTGAGCCGCTACTTCATCAAGCGCGCCGACACGCTGCAGCGCTACGCCCTGGCCGTGTTCCTGGCCCCCGCCATCATGCTGATGTCGGTCTGCCGCCCGCTGCTGTGGAAACTGACGGGTCGGCCGATCTAGGCCATCCCGGTGCCCGTCACATGGGCGCGACCGTCTCGTACCTCAGACCATCCGGACCCTCGATCGAGGTCGGCGCCTTCAGCGCCCGGCCCGGCAGCATGGCGCGATAGCGTTCGTAGATCGCCCTGGCGTCGCGGCCGCTCCTGGCCTGCAGGCACAGGTCATATTCCCCCTCACGCCCCCACGGCTTGCGCTCGACGCGGGCGATATCGCGGTCGGCCTTCACCGCCGCGCCGACGCTGTCGGCCAGAGCGCGATCAATGCCCATGCCATAGCTGCCGAACTTGACCGTGACGTCGCAGCGGGCGGCGGCCTCCACCGGCGGGGTGGCGGCGCAGGCGCCCAGCAGGGCCAGGGCGGCGCCGGCGGCGAGAACGGAACGGGTCATGCGGGGAAACCTCCAGCGCGCGCCAGGGACGAGGCCGGCGCCTTGCCCAGGCGCTCGCTGATCGCGCGCCCGACCTCGATCAACGCGCCAAGATCATAGCCGGTCTCGAAACCGGCCCGTTCCAGCATGTAGACCAGATCCTCGGTGCCGATATTGCCCGTGGCGTTGGGCGCGAACGGACAGCCGCCCAGCCCGCCGACCGAGGCGTCCAGCACGTCGACGCCGGCCTCGACGCTGGCGAAGGCGTTGGCCAGGCCGGTGTTGCGGGTATCGTGGAAGTGCATGCGCAGGCGAGCGTCCGGCGCGGCGGCGCGCACGGCCTCGATCCGTTTGCGGACGGTCCAAGGATCGGCGACCCCGATGGTGTCGGCGATGGCGATCTCGGGCACGCGCAGGGCGGCGATCTCGCGGACGATGGCCACGACCTGATCCTCGCTGACCTCGCCGTCGAACGGACAGCCGAAGGCCACCGACAGGGTCGCGGTGATCGGCGGACCGCCATCGACGGCCTGACGCTCGACAATGCCCGCCAGCGTGTCGATCTGCTGGCTGGTGGTCGAGCCCTGATTGCGGGTCCCGAAACCGTCGGTGGCGCAGACCACGACATTGGCCTCGTCGCACTGGGCGGCCACGCAGCGCTCCCAGCCGCGCATGTTCAGCACCAGGCCGATCCGGGAATGCTTCAGGTCGGCCGGCAGCGCCGCCATGATCTCCTCGGCGCCGGCCATCTGCGGCACGCGATTGGGATTGACGAACGACACCACCTCCATGCGTCGGGCGCCGGCGGCCTCCAGCTGGCGGATCATGGCGAGCTTCTCGTCGACCGACAGCGACAGCTTCTCGTTCTGCAGGCCATCGCGCGGCCCGACCTCGACGATTTCGATGAAGCGGCTCATGGGCGGTCCTCGGGAGCGGGTTGAGTGTCGGCCTCGATGTCCGTCTGGGGCTCGCCGCGATAGATGGTCAGGCGCTCGTCGTCGCCGTCGGAATAGTTCTGGCCCGTGATCACGACGACCGGTCGGGGCGTCAGGCCGGCGGCGGACAGGGCCTTGCGGAACACGGCGTCCTCGCGCGCCTCGACCACGGCCGGGCGGCCCTGGACGATGGCCTGGGCGGCGCGGTCGCCGTCGGTCAGCTCGGTGGCGGTGCCCAGCAGGAAGACCAGGCTCGGCTCGGAATAGCCCGTCACGGCCACGGGGCCGGGCGCACCGGCGCGCGGCGACAGCTTGGCGCGGTCCAGGGCGTCGGCGATGTCCTTGGACAGGAACAGCGGCTCAAGATGCGGGATCAGGCCGCCGACCAGGCAGGCGTGAGCCAGAACGCCCAGGCCGCCGGAAATTACCAGGGCGCGGGCCGACTGTCGGCGCAGCAGCAGCAGCGCGCCCAGCACCCCGGCCGCCAGCAGCAGCAGCACGGTCAGAACGGTCCAGACGATGTCGGCGCCCTGGCCGAACGCCTTCATGCCGTACACCGCCACGGCGGCCAGCAGCAGCGAAACGAACAGGGTCAGGCCCGCCCCGATCCGCCGGACCAGGTCGCCCAGCGGCGCGCGCACGGCGGCGGCCAGCAGCATGGCCATGCCGCCCATGGCCGGCAGGGTGTAGTGGGCCAGCTTGGTCGGCAGGATCTCGAACATCAGCCAGGTCGGAACCAGCCAGCAGACGGCGAAGCGCACGCCGGGCTCGCCCCTGCCCGTCCAGGCCAGCACCAGGGCCGCGGGCAGCAGCAGGGTGGCCGGATAGACCAGCAGCGGGGCCAGCAGGGTGTGATAGCCGAACGGCCCCGAATGGCCTTCCTGACCGCCGACCATCTTGGGCGCCAGGTCGCCGGCGATGGCCACGCCCCAGAACGCGCCGTCGGTGGCCACGGTGATCATCATCGCCCAGGGCAGCACCACGGCGGCGAACAGCACCAGGCCCCAGCCCCAGCCCAGGGTCTTCAGCCACGGCGCCTTGCGGTCCCACGCCCACAGGGCCAGGGCGGCGAAGATCACGGTCAGCAGGCCCACCGGCCCCTTGATCAGGGCCGCGACGGCCAGGCCGCCCCAGAAGGCCAGCTTGGTCCACTGGTTGGGCGTTCGTCCGGCCAGATGGTCGGCGTACATCTTGGCCAAGGCCGCCATGGCCAGGGTCGTGGATCCGCAAAGGGCCGCGTCGGTCTTGGCGATGAAGGCTTCGCTGGACAGCAGGAAGGTCGAGCCCAGGATCGCTCCGGCCAGCAGGCCCGTGCGCGGGTCAAACAGCGCCGCCGCGCCCCAGGCGCAGGCCGCCGCCGCCAGCATCGCGCCCAGCAGGGACGGGATGCGATAGGCCCAGATGCCTCGATCCTCGGCCGCCGAGACCAGCGACACCGTCGCCGCCTGCAGCCAGTGGATGCCGACCGGCTTCTTGAAGCGCGGCTGGTCCTGGAACTTGATCACCACCAGATCGTCGGTTTCCAGCATCTGGGCGGTGGCCTGGGCGAAACGCGACTCGTCGCGGTCCAGCGGTGGCATGGCCAGGAGGCCCGGCAGGCCGGCCAGAAACGCCAGCAGGGCGGCAAGCAGAGGGCCGCGCCAACCGCGGCTCCACGCATCGAGGCGAGATTCAAGCGTCATGCGGCATGGAATAGCACGATCCTTTCGTGTGGCGACTTTTCAGGTATTAGAGGGCGATGACTGCTCAAGCCGCCGCAATCCCTGACTATTCGATTGTCGTCCCCGTCTTCGACGAGGGCGGCGCGGCGCCGGCCCTGGCGCGCGAGATCGCGGCCGCCTTCGCGGGCGAAAATCACGAGATCATCTTCATCGACGACGCCAGCCGCGACGACACCCGCGCCCTGCTGGTGGCCCTGAAGACCGAAATTCCGCAGTTGCGCGTGCTGAGCCACCGCAAGAACTCCGGCCAGAGCCGCGCGGTGCGCAGCGGCATCCTGGCCGCGCGCGGGCCGATCATCGTCACCCTGGACGGCGACGGCCAGAACGACCCGGCCGACGCCCCGCGCCTGGCCCGGGCCCTGGCGGCCGGCCCAGCCACCCTGGCCCTGGTCGGCGGCGAGCGGGTCAAGCGCCAGGACAGCAGCGCCAAGCGCTTCGCCTCCAAGTTCGGCAACGGCGTGCGCAAGCGCCTGCTGAAGGATACGGCCAACGACACCGGCTGCGGGCTCAAGGCCTTCCGCCGCGAGGCCTTTCTGCGGCTTCCCTATTTCGACCACATCCACCGCTACATCCCGGCCCTGATGCTGCGCGAGGGCTATGAGGTGGCGTTCCAGCCGGTGAACCATCGCCATCGCGAGAGCGGGGTGTCGAAATATACCAATTTCGGCCGGCTCAAGGCCTCGGTCAGCGACCTGCTGGGCGTGATGTGGCTGCAGACCCGGGCGCGTAATCCGCAGGGCGTCGACGAAGCTTAGCCCTTGTGGGTTGAACAGCCTTCTCGCCTTGCGAGAATGCGGTTAACCGTTATGGGCGCGACCCCGTGGGCCGCGCGTCCTTGGGGGAGAGGCTGTCCATGTTCGCCGCGGTGCCGCTGCTGGCCTTGCCAGTGCTGATCTACAACCTGATCGCGCTCACCCTCTCGGGGGCGTTCATGTCGGCTGAAGCGCACGCGCGCATGACCGAGACCCTGTTCACCATCCACATGACCTCGCGCGTCGACTGGGCCGTCAGCCTCAGCGACCTGCTGCTGGCCGCATCCCTGGTGGTGCTGTTCGTCGAGCTGCTGAAATCCACGACCAGCCGCAAGATCGCGATCATCAATCACTCGCTGTCGCTGGTGCTGTTCATCCTGTGCCTGATCGAGTTTCTGCTGGCCCCGGCCTTCGCGACCTCGACCTTCTTCCTGATCACGGTGATGGTCCTGCTGGACGTCCTGGCCGGTTTCATCGTCACCATCGTCGCCGCGCGGCGCGACGTCGATTTCGGCGACAACTGAGGCCGCGTATTGGGGTCGACTATTGGGGCGTCGGTTTCCGACGCTCCGCGATCCGCCGCTTTTCCGCCGCCCGCATCCCGCGCCAATGGGCCACGTAGGGCTCCGCGAAGGTCCAGGCGAGCGTGGCGATCAGGAGCGCGACAAACAGGCCCGATAGCGTCAGAAGCACGGCGTTCTCTCCAATGTACACGGGAGAAATAGCGCTCAGCCCTTAAAGGTTGCTCGACGGGCGTGGTGAAGGAGCCGTTAGGGCGGCGATCGTCTCGCCTTGGGACGCAAGGCGCGTCACGTCTAAGATCGACAAGACAGCCGCGATCGGACTTGATCTGCTGATCCTCCCGAACACTCCAGGATCCCGCCCCATGGCTGACAAGACCGATATCTGGCTCGCCGCCGGGCTGCGCACGCCCTTCGCCAAGGTCGATGGGCCGCTGGCCGCCTATGACGCCTTTGGCCTGTCGGTTCCGGTGGTCAAGGCCATGCTGCAGAGGGCCCGCCCCGATTTCGCCGTCTGGGGCACGGTGATCCCCAGCCTCACCTTCAGCAACCTGGCGCGCGAGGTGCTGCTCGACGCCGGCGGCGATCCGACCATTCCCGCCTTCTCGACGGTGATGGCCTGCTCGACCAGCATGATCGGCGTGATCGAGGCGGCCGGCATGATCGACGGGCGCGGCCGCGACCTGGCCCTGGTGGGCGGGGTCGAGAGCATGAGCCGCGTGCAGGTCGGGATGAGCCTGGCCTTCTCCGACTGGCTGAAGGGCCTGCAGCAGGCCAAGACGCCCGGGGCGAAGCTGGCGCACCTGACGAAGCTGAAGCCCAGCGACCTCAAGCTTTGGATCCCCAAGGTGGCCAACCGCACCACCGGCCTGTCGATGGGCGAGCACACCGAGATCACCGCCAAGGCCTGGAAGCTGGCGCGGGCCGATCAGGACCAGATCGCCTTCGAGAGCCATCGCGGCGCGGTGGCGGCCTGGGAGAGCGGTTTCTTCGACGATCTGGTGATCCCGATCGGCGGGGTGAAGCGCGACACCATCCCCCGCAAGGATTCGACGCTGGAGAAGCTGGCCAAGCTGGGTCCGGCCTTTGACAAGACCAGCGGCCAGGGCACGCTGACGGCCGGCAATTCCTCGCCCCTGACCGACGGCGCTGCGGCAATCTGGGTGGCGTCGGAAAAGGGTCTGGCGCGGCTGCCGGCGGAAACCCCTCGCGTGAAGGTCGTCGACTTCGAGGTCACTTCGATCGACCTGCATCATGAGGGCCTGCTGATGGCGCCGGCCTATGGCGTGCCGCGCCTGCTGGCCCGCAACGGCCTGACCTATGGCGATATCGGCCTGTGGGAAATCCACGAGGCCTTCGCCGCCCAGGTGCTGTCGCATATCGCGGCCTGGACGACGCCGGCGTTCGTGAAGGACAAGGCCGGCGTGGAAGCGGAGCTGGGCGCGTTCCCGCGCGAGCGGATGAACCCCACGGGCGGCAGCCTGGCCATCGGTCATCCGTTCGGCGCCACGGGCGCGCGGATTCTCAGTCAGGCCGTGAAGGAACTGTCGACCCGGCCCCGGGGCGAGAAGGCCATCGTCAGCATCTGCGCCGATGGCGGGCAGGGGACGATGATGCTGCTGGAAAACGGGTAGGGCGTCATGCCGGCCAAGCCACACCCCAACCCGCTCTCCCCGGCGAAGGCCGGGGTCCAGATCGAACCCGGTGAGGTTGGGGCCTTGTTACAGGCATAAGGCGCGTCATCCCCAAAGGCCCAGGATGAATCTGGGCCCCGGCTTTCGCCGGGGAGAGCGGGTTTTAGTTTAGGTCAGGGCCGTGAAGATCAGGGTGACCACGGCGATGTCGAGAAAGCGAATGGCGGCGGTCAGCATGGGAGCACTCGTCGGCGATGAATTCACCAACGGTTAAGCAAGACCGGCGCCAAGCCGGTCGCGTCACGGTGAGACGCTGATGGCGCTGTTCTTCGATCGCGACTGGTATGAGGCGCGACTGGCGGAGCGGGGCCTCAGCCGCGCCGTCCTGGCGGCCGTCGCCCATATGGACGAGGCGTCTCTGGCGCTGGCGTTCAAGGATCAGCGCGAGCTGTCCTGGAGCGAACTGACGGCTTTTGCTGAGCTTTTGGGAGTTACGACGGCTGAAGCCGCGTTGCGGGCCGGGGTGCGGCCGCCGCCGGATCCGGCCGATGCGCGAGACCGGCGCATCGCCATGCTGGAGGCCCGGGTCGCGGCCCTGGAGGCGCGACTGGGCAGAGGGGATAGCTAGATCTGGGTCTTTTTCAGCAGGCCCGCCTGGGGACGGCGATCAGCCTCGCCGGAATATTCCGTCCCGAGATAGGTCGATCGCGCCGAGTCGAGCACTTCCTGCCCACCGCGCAGGCCGCGTTTCTGGCCGCTCTGACCCATCAAATGCGCCGCGAAGGTCGCGAACCCGCTCTTGCGCGGCGACGGGGCCGGCTGCTCCTCGCGCACGAACACGACGTCCTCGGGCTCGGCCTCATGGGCAGAGTCCTGACGCAGGGTCAGCGCGCGACGCGAGGGGCTGGAACGCCGGATGGGATCGACAGGGCCGTTCATGGTGAAGAGCCTAGGGCCCCGACCGTTAAGAACGGCTGTTCCGGCGTGGTTTCCGGAGGCTTAAGAGGGGCGCCCTAGGGCTTGGTGGCCAGTTTCTCGATCTGCTGCTGCATGGCTTCCAGCTGGCGCTTCAGGTCGGCCAGGGAATCTTCGCTGGGCTGCGGCGCGGGAGCGGCCGGGGCCGGTTCGGCCGGCGTCGCCGCGGCGGCGGCGGCCGCGTCTTCGGGCCGGGCATAGGCGAAGGGCGAGAACATCTTCATGGCCCGGTCGAACAGCGCCATGTTCTGGCGGATCTGCTCTTCATAGACGCCGACGCCCATCGGCAGCTTGGCGGCGGTCAGGCCCGGGGTGACGCCCGCGAACTGGGTGCGCATGCGCTCCTGCTGCTTGGTGAAGCTCTCGAGCGACATTTCCAGATAGCTGGGCAGGAAGGCCTGCATGGAATTGCCGTAAAAGCCGATCAGCTGACGCAGGAACTGGATCGGCAGCAGGTTCTGGCCGCCGCCCCGGTTTTCTTCCTCGAAGATGATCTGGGTCAGCACCGAGCGGGTGATGTCGTCATTGGACTTGGCGTCATAGACCACGAAGTCGACGCCCTCTTTCACCATGTCCGACAGGTGTTCGAGGGTGACGTAGGAGCTGGACGCTGTGTTGTAGAGGCGACGGTTGGCGTATTTCTTGATGATCACGCGTTGACCGGCGGCTTTTTCAGCGCCGGCGGTCGTTTCGCCTTTTTCAGGGTTCTCGGACATTTCGTTCCCTAGGACAGCGGTGTCGCCCGCTTTTCGCATCGCACTATCGCGAATGCAAAGGCATGGCGCCAGTGGTCAGAACACTTGGAAGGCGCAACAAGGCGTGAAAATGTGCCCGTGACGAACGCGGTTGGGTATGCATTGTGCTGCTGCACTGCAAAAAGCACGGGCGCCGCAACTGCGAAGGCGCCACGTCAGATCGTTACGGGAGACTCGCCATGAGCGACATCGTCATCGTTTCCGCCGCCCGCACGCCGGTCGGCTCCTTCAACGGGGCGCTGTCCAGCCTGCCCGCGTCTGAACTCGGCAAGATCGCCATCCAGGCCGCCGTCGAGCGCGCCGGCATCTCGCCCGCCGACGTCGACGAAGTGATCCTGGGCCAGGTGCTGCAGGCCGGCGCCGGCCAGGGCCCGGCCCGCCAGGCCGCGATCAATGCCGGCATCCCGGTGGGCAGCCCCGCCTGGAGCCTCAATCAGCTGTGCGGCTCGGGCCTGCGCGCCGTGGCCCTGGCGGCCCAGCAGATCTCGTCGGGCGACGCCAAGATCGTCGTGGCCGGCGGTCAGGAAAGCATGAGCCAGGCGCCCCACGCCCAGCACCTGCGCAACGGCCAGAAGATGGGCGACCTGTCGTTCGTCGACACCATGATCAAGGACGGCCTGTGGGACGCCTTCCACGGCTATCACATGGGCCAGACCGCCGAGAACATCGCCAGCCGCTGGCAGATCACCCGCGGCGACCAGGACAGCTTCGCCGTCGCCAGCCAGAACAAGGCCGAGGCCGCCCAGAAGGCCGGAAAGTTCGACGCCGAGATCGTTCCGGTCACCATCAAGGGCCGCAAGGGCGACACGATCGTCGACAAGGACGAGTTCATCCGTCACGGCGTGACGCTCGATGCGATCTCGGGCCTGCGCCCGGCCTTCACCAAGGACGGCTCGGTCACCGCCGCCAACGCCTCGGGCCTCAATGACGGCGCCGCCGCCCTGGTGCTGATGAGCGCCGATGAAGCCGCCAAGCGCGGCCTCAAGCCGCTGGCCCGCATCGCCTCGTGGGCCAATGCCGGCGTCGAGCCCGAGATCATGGGTACGGGTCCGATCCCGGCCAGCAAGAAGGCCCTGCAAAAGGCCGGCTGGACCGTCGCCGACCTCGACCTGATCGAATCCAACGAAGCCTTCGCCGCCCAGTCGCTGTGCGTGGTCCAGGAACTGGGTCTCGACACCGCCAAGGTCAACGTCAATGGCGGCGCCATCGCCATCGGTCACCCGATCGGCGCTTCGGGCGCGCGCATCCTCACCACCCTGCTGCACGAGATGAAGCGCTCGGGCGCCAAGAAGGGCCTGGCGACGCTGTGCATCGGCGGCGGCATGGGCGTGGCCATGTGCGTCGAGGCCGTCTGAGCGGCGATTTAATGCGGATCAATGCGTCGCGCGGCTGACCCGGCGCATTGATCCTCTGAACCATAAAAACAATATCGGGAGAGACAAGATGACGAGAGTTGCATTCGTGACCGGCGGCACCCGGGGCATCGGCCGCGCGATCTGCGAGCGCCTGGTGGCCGACGGCATGAAGGTCGCGGCCGGCTATTCCGGCAATGAAGAAGCCGCCGCCGCCTGCGCCAAGGATCTGGGCGTGATGGTCGTGAAGGGCAATGTCGGCTCGTTCGACGACTGCGCCGCGGCCGTGAAGACGGTCGAGGCCGAGCTGGGCCCGATCGACGTTCTGATCAACAACGCCGGCATCACCCGCGACGGCATGCTGCACAAGATGTCCTACGAGCAGTGGTCGGAAGTGATCCGGGTCAACATGGACTCGGCCTTCAACATGACCCGCCCGGTCATCGAAGGCATGCGCGAGCGCAACTGGGGCCGGATCATCAATATCAGCTCGATCAACGGCCAGAAGGGCCAGATGGGCCAGACCAACTATTCGGCCGCCAAGGCCGGGCTGATCGGCTTCACCAAGGCCCTGGCCCTCGAGAACGCCAAGAAGGGCGTCACGGTCAATGTGATCTGCCCCGGCTATATCGACACCGAGATGGTCGCCGCCGTGCCGGAAAACGTCCTGGCCCAGATCATCGCCGGCATCCCGGTGGGCCGCCTGGGCAAGGGCGAGGAGATCGCCGACATGGTCTCGTTCCTGGCCGGCGAGCGCGCGGGCTTTGTGACCGGCGCCACCCTGACCCTGAACGGCGGGCAGTACATGGCGGCCTAAAGGCCGTCCCTGCTGGCATGTTTGCAACGGCCCGGCGCGCAGGCGACCGGGCCGTTGTCGCGACAGTTGACGACCCGGGGTGTTTCGTCGTGAAACCTTCAACGTGGGGCGACGGCGGATCGTCGGCGGGGCGCGGGGCGTCTCGTCCAAGATTCGCCCTAGTCGGCGGGCATTACAGGTTCATGAAGAGTTCGATTGTCGAGACGGGCGGCTGGAGGGCGAAGGATGTCCTCGTGATCGTCGCCATGCTCGCCATCGCCGCGCCGGCCGCCGCCCAACAGTCCAACCAGTCGCTCAGGGACGCCCTGCTGGGCCATCGGGGCTTTTCGACCTCGCGCCGTCCCGCGCCGCCCCCGGTCGCCCGCTATGTTTCCGAGAGCGGCAGCGCCTTCGTGCTGGATCGCGCCTCGCCCCTGCCCCTGCTGAAGTTCGAGAACAGCGCCGAGGTCTGGGTGCTGTCGCCCCAGCCCGCCTCGCGCGGCGACGTCATCTATCGCAACGAGATGGGCGAGCCGATGCTGCGGGCGACCAAGCTCGGCGGCATGATCCTGTTCACCGACGAGAGCCCCAATGGCGCGGCCGCGGCCCTGATCGGCAAGGCGCCCTCGATCCAGCCGCCGGCGGCCATCTCGCCCATCGCCCTCTATCAGCGCATGGGTCAGGCCAGCATCCGCGCCAGCCGCGCGGCCCAGCGGCAGATGCCGTTCGAGACCCTGCAGGATGCGCGGCCCGAGACCTCCGTGCTGATCGCCGAGTCCGCGACCATCACCGCCGAGGCCTTCGAGCGCATGGCCCGCAAGGGTGACCGCTCGATCCTGGCGAAAATCACCCGTGTGGTGCTGGCCGAGGGCGACCAGCCCGGCGCCGTCCTCAGGAACGGGGCGCTGATCGTGACCTATGCGCCGGCCCAGGGCGTGGGCGGCCGCCCCTCGTCCAAGCGGATCGTCAAGGTGGTCAACCGGTAGACCGTCGCCGGGTCAGGTGGCCTCGACGCCCAGGGCCTTCAGTTCCTTCAGGAACCGGGTCAGGCTGGCATGCGAGCGTCGCAGGCTGTTGACCATTTCAGGCCGCGCAAGAGCCTCGCCCGGCACGATGAAGCCTTCGCGCCCGACCTTCTTGGCGACGCCGCGCTTCAGCATTTCGACGACGCGGCGACGGACGGTTTCGTACGGCAGGCCCAGGGAGTCCGCGACCTGCCGGATGGTGATCGGGCGACGCTCCTCGTCAGGCGGAATGTCGTCGATCTCGGCATAGACCTTGCCCCGCAGATGCGAGACGTTGCCGGCCCACAGGGTCGTGTAGACCAGCGAATAGACGATATCGACGCCATGGGCCTCATTGGCGATTTCGACCCAGCGCAGAATGTAATCCGTGGCGCATCGCACCGCCGCGCGCGCGTCATGGTACTCGTCCGACATGCTCTAACCCCTCCCCAATTTGGGGAACCGTGTTACAGCGAACCGAGTTCGGCCGGGGCGAAAAGGTTTGCCCGGGGGGTGCGGTAAATCGTCTCGCCCCCCTCGATCCGAACCCAAAACGGGGGCTGCGGCTAGAGCGTTATTCGGCGAAGTGGATACCGGTTCGCCGCCGAAATAACGCGTCAAAACAAGAATCTAGAGCAAACGACATGATTCTATCATGGCGACCTTTGCTCTAGGCCGGCCGAATGGTCGGACGCCAGTCGGGCGCGGCCAGCTCGAAGCCCTCGAACCGGAAGCCGGGGGCCACGGTGCAGCCCACCAGGGTCCAGGCGCCCAGGCTTACGGCGGTCTGCCACCACAGGGTCGGCACGATCACCTGGGGGCGACAGCCCGCGCGCAGATCAGGGCCCAGCACATAGGCCGTGGCGCCGTCGCCATCCGGCGGCGACAGGGTCAAAGAGAGCGGCGCCCCGGCGTGATAGTGCCAGACCTCGACCGCATCGACCCGATGCCAGGCTGACATCTGCTGGGCCTCCAGCAGATAGTAGATCGCCGTCGAGGCCGGCCGGGCGCCATCGACGGAGACGTCCTCGAACGTCCGGCGATACCAGCCGCCTTCGGGGTGAGGCTTAAGGTCCAGCAGGCGAATAATCTCCTTGCCGCCCAGATCGCCGGAGATGCCCAGGGGTTTGTTTTCGAGGCTCATCCCTTGAAGCCGTCCTTGGCGGCGCGAATCTCGGCGAAGGCCTGGGCCGGCTCCAGGTCCGGACGCAGCAGGGGCGCGCGGAGGAAGGGGTTGGTCGCCTTTTCCACGCCGATCGAGGTCGGCACGGTCGGCTCGCCCCGCTCGCGGGCGGCGAAGATCTGATCGGCGCGCGCCTTCAGGACGGGATCGTCATCGACCGACAGGGCGAAGCGGGCGTTCGAGGCGGTGTATTCATGGGCGCAGTAGACGGTCGTGGCGTCGGGGAGGGCGGTCAGCTTCGACAGCGAGCCCCACATCTGTTCGGCCGTGCCCTCGAACAGGCGGCCGCAGCCCAGGGCGAACAGGGTGTCGCCCACGAAGGCGATGGCGTCGGCGGCGTCGTGATAGGCGATATGGCCCAGGGTGTGGCCGCCCGTGTCCAGCACCGTGAAGCGGGTTTCCCCCAGCTCCACCACGTCGCCGTCGACCACCTCGCGGTCCAGCGGCGCGATGCGGGTCACCTCGGCCGGGCCGATGATGGTCGCGCCGGTCGCCGCCTTGATCGCCGCGTTGCCGCCGGCATGGTCGGGGTGCCAGTGGGTGTTGAGAATCAGGTCCAGCGTCCAGCCCAGGGTCTTCAGCTCGGCCAGGATCGCGTCGGCGTCGGGCGTGTCGATGGTCGCGGTCTTTCCGGTCGCGTCGTCGCGCACGAGAAAGCCATAGTTGTCGGACAGGCAGGCGAACTGGTGGACGGTCAGCGACATGGAAAGCCTTGTTCTGTGTCAGGCGGTGACGCGAGGCCCGCCACCGCCTACATAGATGAACTGGCCGCCCCGGAGACTCAATGCGTCGCGACGTGCTCGATCTCAGAGCCTTCTACGCTACCCCGCTTGGCCGTGCAGCGCGGCTAATGCTGGCGCGCAAGGTCGAGGAGGCGTGGGGCAATACGCGCGGCCTCGATGTCCTGGGCCTGGGCTACGCCACTCCCTTCCTGGATTCGGCCCGCCAGAGCGCCCGGCGCGTGGTGGCCGCCATGCCCGCCACCCAGGGCGTCGAGGTCTGGCCGCATGGCGGTCGCAATCAGGCCTGCCTGGTCGAGGAAACGGCGCTGCCGCTTCCCAACGCCATGTTCGACCGGGTCCTGGCCGTCCATGCCCTGGAAGAGGCCGATGATCCGGCCGCTGTCCTGGCCGAAATCGGCCGGGTCATGGCGCCCACGGGTCGGCTGATCGTGGCCGTGGCCTCGCGCGACGGCGTCTGGGCCGGCGCCGAGAGTACGCCGTTCGGCCATGGCCGGCCCTTCAGCCGCAGCCAGCTTGAACGGCTGATCCGCGACGCCGACCTTGAGCCCGCCGGCTGGACCCGGGCGCTGTATGCGCCGCCCATCGCCATGACCGCCGGCTGGGCCGAGGGCTTCGAGCAGGTCGGGGCCCGCCTGTGGCCGCGTTTCGCCGGGCTGATTCTGATGGAAGCGGTCAAGCAGACCTTCGCCGTGAAACCGCGCGGCCACCGCGCCCGCGCCCGGGTTTTCGCGCCGGGCGTCCTGTCGCCCAGCCCGGCCGGCCCGGCGACAGCGCGCAAGGCGCCTGTTCCGAAGGCGCCGGCGCGCATTGCCGACGGATCGCACTTGGACGCGCCGCGTTCGAAGCCTAGCTTAGGTTCGTAATCACTGTTCGCTGCGGGAGCCGCGCCATGAAAATGATCGTCGCCATCATCAAGCCCAGCCGCCTCGACGCTGTTCTCGAAGCGGTCACCGAGGCTGGCGCGTCCGGGCTGACGGTGACCGAGGTGCGCGGTTATGGCCGGCAGAAGGGCAAGACCGAGGTCTATCGCGGCGCCGAATACGAGGTGAAGCTGCTGCCGAAGGTCAAGCTCGAGATCGCCGTGCCCACCGATGTGGTGGAGCCGGTGGTGGAAGCCCTGCAGCGCACCGCCAACACCGGCAAGATCGGCGACGGCAAGGTGTTCGTCATGGACCTCGAGCAGGCCCTGCGCATCCGCACCGGCGAACGCGACGCGGCGGCGATCGCGGGCTAGGCTTTCCCCGCGCTCATCGCGTTCCGCGGCTCGAGGCCGATCGGGGCCCGGACTCCCTGGCGGTCGCGCGCCGGTTTCCCATATCGCTCGAAGACTTCGCGAGATTGATTTGAAGCGGAGCCACAAGGCCGGTTCGCGCGTTGTCGGAACTCACCGCGATTGGAGCGTCATGGGCGAGCGTTCTTCTGTTTTTCGGCGAGGCCATAATTGCTGGCGTGTCGAGCCCGCCGACAGGCTGGCCCTGTTCATCGACAATGACGAGACCTTCGACGCGCTCAAGCCGCTGCTCCTGGCCGCCAGGCGCTCGATCTGGATTCTGGCCTGGGTGTTCGACCCGCTGACGCGGCTGGATCCTGACCGGGTTCGCAAGAGCCGCGATCCGACGCATGCCGACCGCATCGGCCTGATTCTACGCCGCCAGGCGGCGCTGCACCCGGCTCTGGATGTGCGGATCCTGACCTGGGACATGCCGTTCCCCATCGCCGCCGCCCAGCTGTTCGGACCGCAGCGGGGCGCGGCGTTTTTCGCCGGCTCGCGGGTCAAGTATCAGCTGGACAGCACCCTGCCGGCCTCGGCCTGTCACCATCAGAAGGTGGTGATCATCGACGGCGCGACGGCCCTGCTGAGCGGCGGCGACATCGGCGTCGATCGCTGGGACACCTGCGAGCATCTCGACAATGATCCCCGCCGGCGTCTGCCGACCGGGCGCCGTTATCCGGCCCGGCACGAGGTGGCGATGCTGGTCGACGGCCGCGCCGCGGAGGCCTTGGGCGACATGTTCAGCGCCCGCTGGCGCAACGCCACCGGCGAAAGCCTCAGCCCTCCGGAACGGTCCGGGGACGCGCCCTGGCCGCCGGGCCTGCTGCCCGACCTGCGGCGCACCGAGGTGGCCATCAGCCGGACCGAGGCGGCCTGGAAGGGCCGGCCGGAGGTCACCGAAAGCCTGCTCCTGCACCTCTCCAGCATCCGGGCGGCCAAGCGGCTGATCTATCTGGAAAACCAGTATCTGACCTCGCCGATCATCGTTGAAGCCTTGGCCGAGCGCCTGATCGAGCCCGACGGACCCGAGGTGGTGACCATCGGGCCCGCCCGCAGTCCCAGCTATTTCGACCAGATCACCATGGACAGCGCCCGCACCTCGGCCATCAACCGCCTGCGGTCGGTCGATGTTCACAAGCGCTTTTCGGCCTTCAGCGCCCACACGCCCAGGGGCGGTCCGATCATCGTCCATTCCAAGGTGGCGATCATGGACGACTGGATGCTGCGCGTCGGCTCGGCCAATCTGAACAACCGCTCGATCGGTCTCGACACCGAGTGCGACCTGGCCTTCGAAGGACGGGACGCGCAGGAGCGTCAGGTCATCACCGCCTTCCTGGCCCGGCTGATCGGTCACTTCCTGGCGCGGTCGTCCATCGATGTGATGGAGGCCATTCAGCGCGAAGGCGGACTGGCGGCGGCGATCAACGCCCTGGACGTCAGGGGGGGGGCGCCGCGCCGGCTGCAACCGGTGCCCCTGCGCCATCTGACCGGCGTTCAGCAGTTCATCGCCGACTGGAATCTGGGCGACGCCATTTCACCCGACGACGCCTGGCGGCCCTGGGGCCGCCGCGAGCGCCTCAAGCGGGATCTGGTTCGGCTGACGGAACCACCACCGGAACCCCCGGTGCACCTGCTGCCGTAACCTCCAGATCGACCACCAGGGGCAGGTGGTCGGAGGCCACCCGGGCTCGGGAATCGTAGGGCGACTTCACCGCGAGGGTCTCCAGGCCCTTGGTCAGGAAGACGTGGTCGATCCGCATGAACGGGAAGCTGGACGGGAAGGTCGCCGTGGCGGGCCGCAGCCAGGCCCCGCCCGGGGTCTGGGCGTCGCGCAGGGCGGCGCGCAGCATCCGGTAGGTGGCCGAATAGGGCGAGGCGTTGAAGTCGCCCAGCAGCACGCCCGGCGCGGTCCAGGCGTCAGACGCCATCCAGGCTTCGCCCAGCAGGGCGGCGGCCTGGCGCTTCTGCTCCTGCGGGATCAGGCCCAGATGGGTGTTGATGATCTGGACGGGCGTCTCGCCGACCATCACCTCGACCCAGAGGGCGCCGCGCGGCTCCAGCCCCGGCACCCGCCGATAGAGCGGCAGGCCTTCGGCCTTGATCCGGCGCTCGGGCAGGGCGGTCAGGATGGCGTCGCCATACAGCTCCTCCTCCACGGCCATGGCCGGATGGAAGTGGAACTTCATCTTCAGCAGTTCGGCCAGGCGGTGGGCCTGATCCACCGTCTTGGTGCGGCGGCGCAGGACGTCCAGTTCCTGCAGCGCCACCACGTCGGGATTTTCGGCGGCGATGACCTCCGCCACCCGCTCAACGTCGAGCGCGCGGTCGGTGCCCACACAGCGGTGGACGTTGTAGGTCATCAGGCGAAGCTTCATCCGTCGAAGAGATCGCCTGAAACCGCCGGAGGTTCCCTCGCGGACGTTTTCTCCGGGCCGGGCTCGATCCGGCTGAGCATGAACAGGCAGCTTTCCGCCCGCCAGTTTTCCAGCGGGCTGGCCGGATCGATGTGTCGGGCCGGGCCCTTGCCGGCGAAGGCCGCGCAGGCGTCGACGCGCACATTCAGGTCATCGGTCAGGGCCAGGAAATCGACCAGGGTGCACAGGTGGATGTTGGGTGTCGACCACCAGGGCATGGGCAGGGCCTTGGTCTCTGGCATCCGCCCCCGGCTCAGCAGCGACCAGCGCACCCGCCAGTGGCCGAAATTGGGGAACGAGACGATGGCCCGGTCGGCGATGCGTAGCAGCTCATCCAGCACATGGCGCGGCTGGCGCGTGGCCTGCAGGGTCTGGGACAGGATCGCGTAGTCGAAGGTCTTGTCGGGGAAGTGGTCCAGGTCCTGGTCGGCGTCGCCCTGCACCACCGAGAGGCCGCGCGCCATGCAGGCGGCCACGCCGCTGGCGCTGATCTCCAGGCCCCGGCCGTCCACCTGCTTTTCGTGGGCCAGTAGGTCGAGCAGCGCGCCCTCCTCGCAGCCGACGTCGAGCACCCGTGACCCGGGCCGCACCAGCCGCAGGATCTCGCGGAAGTCTTCGCGCACAACCGTCAAGCCAGCCCCCGCTCGCGTTCCACCGAGCCCAGGAACCCCGCCAGCGCCGAGTCCATCACCGGTTCGTCCAGCAAAAAGGCGTCATGGCCCTTGTCGCTCTCGATTTCCACGAAGGCGACGCGGCAGCCGGCGGCCGTCAGGGCCCGCACGATGTGGCGGTTCTCGGCGGTGGGGTACAGCCAGTCGCTGGTGAAGCTCAGCACGCAGAACCGCATGTGCCGCGCCCGGGTGAAGGCGCTGGCCAGCACCCCGCCATGGCTGGCGGCGATGTCGAAATAGTCCATGGCCCGGGTGATGTAGAGATAGCTGTTGGCGTCGAAGCGGTCGACGAAGCTGGCCCCCTGATGGCGCAGATAGCTCTCGACCTGGAAGTCGGCGTCAAAGCCCCACGACAGGCCGTCACGCTGCAGTTCACGGCCGAACTTCCGCTGCAGGGCGGGCTCGGACAGATAGGTGATGTGGGCGGCCATCCGCGCCACGGCCAGGCCCTTTTCGGGCCGCGTTCCGTGGTCGGCATAGGCCCCGCCGCGCCAGTCGGGGTCGGCCATGATCGCCTGACGGCCCACCTCGTGGAAGGCGATGTTCTGGGCCGAGTGCCGCGAGGCCGAGGCGATGATCACCGCGCTGGCCAGCCGCTCGGGATAGTCCACCGCCCACTGCTGCACCTGCATGCCGCCCATCGAGCCGCCGACCACGGCGAACAGGGTCTCGACCCCCAGGGCCGTCACCAGCATCGCCTGGGCGCGGACCATGTCGGCGATGGTGATCACCGGGAACGACAGGGCCCAGGGCTTGCCCGTCGCCGGATTGATCGAGGCCGGGCCCGACGAGCCCATGCAGCCGCCGATGACATTGGAGCAGATGATGAAGTGCCGGGCCGGATCCAGCGGCTTGCCCGGACCCACCAGATGCGGCCACCAGCCCGGCTTGCCCGTGGTCGGGTGCGCCGAGGCGACATACTGGTCCATGGTCAGGGCGTGGCAGATCAGGACGGCGTTGGACCGATCGGCGTTCAGCCGGCCATAGGTCTGGTAGGCGACCTCGAGCCCCTCGATGACGCCCCCCGAATCGAGGCGCAGGGGTTCGTTCGCCGGAAACCGCCAGGTTCCGCCATCATTAAGCGCGGACGAGGCCAAATCGAGATCAGCCATGACCGCCTTGGACCGCTTGGCGAAGAAGGTGTCAACCGCCCGCTTCCGGCGGGCCCCGGCTGCGGCTATGGAGGGCGCATGGACCGTCTGATCCTCATGCGCCACGGCCAGGCCGAACGGCAGGCCGCGACCGGCGGCGATTTCGAGCGTGGCTTGACCCCGAAAGGGCGCGAGGACGCGACTCTGATGGGTCAGTTGCTGGTCAGGAGCGGCGCGACGCCCGATCTGGTGCTGGTCTCCAGCGCCCGCCGGACCCGCGAGACCTTCGCCGCCGCCTCGGCCGCTTTTCCCAAGGCCCGGGTCGAGTTCCGCCGCGACCTCTATCACGCCGAGCCCGAAGAGGTGGTCACGGCCCTGGAGGACGAGGGCGAGGCGGCCAGTCTGGTCATGGTGATCGGCCACAATCCCGGCCTGCACGAGCTGGCCCTGCGCCTGGTCCTGCAGGGCGGCGCCGAGCCCGTGGCGCTCAACAAGGTCCGCGGTCGCTTTCCCACCGCCACCACGGCGGTCTTCGCCTTCGGCTCGGGCGGTCCGCCCGTGCTGGAGCATCTTTTCTACGCGTCCGAACATGGCGGAACAGGCGGCGAATGACCCTGATCTACAAGATCCTCTCCCGCGCAGAATGGGAGGCCGCCCAGGCCGCCGGCCAGCTGGAAGGCTCGGCCGTCGATCTGGCCGACGGCTTCATCCACCTGTCGGGCGCCGACCAGGCCCAGGCGACCGCCGGCAAATACTTCGTCGGCCAGGCCGACCTGGTCCTGCTGGGCGTCGAGGCCGAAGCGCTGGGCGAGGCCCTGAAGTGGGAGGCTTCGCGGGGCGGGGCGCTGTTTCCGCATCTCTATCGTCCGCTGCTGACGTCAGAGGTGGTCACCCGCAAAGCCCTCGCACTCGACGCCGACGGCGTGCCCCAGCTGGGCGTTCTGTCCGCATGAGCCTGCACGATCTCGCCGCCCGGGCGCTCCACGCCTTCGACCCCGAAGACGCCCATGGCCTGGCCATCCGGGGCCTGAAGGCCGGGCTTGGCCCGCGTGACAGCGCGCCCGACGATCCGACGCTGTCGATCACCCTGGCCGGCATGCACCTGAGCAGCTGCGTGGGCCTGGCCGCCGGCTTCGACAAGAACGCCGAGGTGCCCGACGCCATGCTGGCCGCTGGCTTCGGCTTCGTCGAGGCGGGCACGGTCACGCCCCTGCCGCAGGCCGGCAATCCGCGTCCGCGCCTGTTTCGCCTGACCCAGGACCAGGCGGTGATCAACCGCATGGGCTTCAACAACGAGGGCCTGGAAGCCTTCGCCGAGCGCCTGGCCAAGCGCGCCGGCCGCCACGGCTTCGTCGGCGCCAATATCGGGGCCAACAAGGACGCCACCGACCGGATCGAGGACTATGTCACGGGCCTCACCCGCCTGTGGGGGCTGTCGGATTACTTCACCGCCAACATCTCCTCGCCCAACACGCCGGGCCTGCGCGCCCTGCAGACCAAGGCCGCGCTGGAAGAGCTGCTGGGCCGCCTGGCGCAAACCCGCGCCATGCTGAGGGCCGGCTCGACCAGCGACTATCCGATCTTCCTCAAGGTTGCCCCCGATCTCGAGGACGGCGAGGTCGAGGCCATTGTCGAGACCGTTGTGGCCAATGGCCTGGACGGCATCATCGTCAGCAACACCACCATCGCCCGCCCCGCCTCGCTGAAGTCGGCGGGCAAGGCCGAGACTGGCGGCCTGTCGGGCGCGCCGCTGCTGGAGCCCTCCACGGCGGTGCTGAAGCGTTTCCACGTCGCCGCGGCGGGGCGAACCGCCCTGATCGGGGCCGGTGGGATCGCCGACGGAGCCGGGGCCTATGCCAAGATCCGGGCCGGCGCCCGGGCGGTGCAGCTCTATTCCGCCCTCGTCTATGGCGGTCCCGGCCTGGTGGTCCGCATCAAGCGTGACCTGGCCAAACGCCTGCGCGCCGATGGCTTCGCCACCGTCGAGGACGCGGTCGGCGCCGCATGACGACCGACCGGGGACTGCAACTGCTCCGCCAATTCGGCCCCGTCGTGGCGCTGGTCGGGCTCTTCGTCTGGGCGCTGGCCAGCGGCCTGGCCGGGCATATCTCGCTGGAAGACCTCCGGATCCAGGCCCAGGCCCTGCAGGCCTTCGTGCGGGAACACCCGGTGTTGAGCATCGGGGCCTATATCGGCGTCTATGTCGCCACCGTGTCGATTTCCCTGCCCGGCGCGCTGATCCTGTCGCTGTCAGGGGGCTTTCTGTTCGGCCCGGTGCTGGGCGGAGCGGTCGCCGTCACCGGGGCCACCGGCGGCTCGACGGTGGTGTTCCTGGTCAGCCGGACGGCCTTCGCCGACTTCCTGCGGCGCTGGAAAAACCCCCTGCTGCTGAAGATCGAGGACGGGTTCCGCGACAACGCCTTTTCCTACCTCCTGACCCTGCGGCTGATCCCGGCCTTCCCGCTGCTGCTGGTCAATGTGGCCGCCGGCCTGATGGGCGTGCCGCTGCGCACCTTCCTGCTCGCCTCGTTCCTGGGGATGATCCCCAGCTCCTTCGTCTATGCCGGGATCGGGGCGGGACTGGGCCACGTGTTCGCCGAAGGTCATCCCGTCGCGCTGCACACCCTGCTGTCGCCGAGGATCTATCTGCCCATCATCGGTATGGGCGTGCTGGCCTTTCTGCCGCCGCTGTGGCGCCATTGGCGACGCGGGCGCGTTGCTCCCGCGCCCCACGTGAAGTAACTCAGGTTCATGACCGAGACGGTCTCGCCGCCGGATAACCCGACCCCGCCCGCCGCGCGACGTTTTCCGTGGCCGCGCGGCCTGTCGGCGCGCCTGCTGCTGTTCACCGCCTTCGTCGTCACCCTGGCCGGTCTGATGATCCTGCCGCCCACCCTGGCGGCCTATGAAGAGCAGTGGCTGCTGGACCGCGTGCGGGCCGGCGAACTGGCCTCGACCATCGCCGAAAGCGATCCCGAGCTGCGGGTCAGCGACCCGGTCGCCGGCCAGCTGTTCGATCAGGCCGGCGCCGTCACGGTCGCCGTTCAGGTCGACGGCGCCCGCCGCTTGGTCCTGCCGCCCAAGGTTCCTATGCAGACGCCCTATCTGGTCGACCTGCGCCGCCAGAACCCCGGCTCCTGGCTGGCCGCCCCGTTCTTCACCCTGACCAGCCCGCCCGGCAGCATGGTCCGCGTCATGGCCGAGCCGCGTTTCCGCAAGGCCGAGTTCGTCGAGGTGGTGCTGCCCGACGCCCCGCTGAAGGCCCAGCTGGTCGCCTATTTCTGGCGGCTGGCGGCGATCACCGTCTTCGTCGCCGGCCTGGCCGGCTTCTTCGTCTATCTGTTCCTCAACATCTTCCTGGTGCGGCCCATGCAGCGGATCACCCGCGCCATGGAGCAGTTCCGCGCCGACCCCGATGATCCCGAAGCCCGCATCGTGGTCTCCAAGCGCCGCGACGAGATCGGCCGCGCCGAGCTGGAGCTCGACCGCATGCAGACCGACCTGCTGACGGCCCTGGCCTCCAAGGCCCGCCTGGCGGCCCTGGGCGAAGCGGTGGCCAAGATCAATCACGACCTGCGCAACATGCTGACCAGCGCCCAGATGGCGTCGGACCGCCTGGCCGCCCTGGGCGACCCCAAGGTGGCCCAGGCCCTGCCGCGCCTGGAACGGGCCCTGGACCGCGCCATCACCCTGGCCACCGACGTGATGACCTATGGCAAGTCCAAGGAGCCCGCGCCCGTCGTCCGCCCCACGCCCCTGCGCGCCGCCCTCGACAGCGCCGCCGAGGATTCCGGCCTCGTGGCCGCCGGCGGCGTCGCCCTGGAAACCGTCATCGATCCGCGCGAACAAGTCCTGGCCGATCCCGACCAGCTGCACCGCATCCTGACCAACCTGCTGCGCAACGCCCGCGAGGCGATCGAGGGCGCGCCCGATCGCGGCGGCAAGGGCCGGGTCTTTGTCGAGCTGCATCGCGGCGACGGGATCAGCATCCTGCGCCTCTCCGACGACGGCCCAGGCGTGCCGCAACGCGCCCAGGCCAACCTGTTCCAGCCCTTCGTCGGCTCGGTGCGGCGCGGCGGCACCGGCCTTGGCCTGGCGATCGCCCGCGAACTGGCCCAGGGCCACGGGGGAGACCTCGTGCTGGTCGAGACGGGGCCGGGCGGGTCGGTGTTCGATCTCAGCCTGGCGGGGGTTCCTGAGCCGCTGGCGGAGGCGGCTGTGGTGGCCTCGGCGCCGGGCGATGGGGCGGAGGGCTAGGCTTTTCCGCTGGGGGCCCGGAGGGCGGACAGATTGAAGGTCCGCTATGGGTGGGGAGCGGGCCCTATCGCCGATCTACGAAAACCGGGAGCTGCGCGCAGCTTGGGCCGTGGGTGAAGTCATGGCTCGTTTCAGTGAGCCACGCGCTAAACCAGCGATTGGGGATCAGGTGGTGCGCAGATGGTGAGTTAGGCCAAGAGTACTCCATGTCTGCCACCCGGTTGATGTCAGCGACAGAGTTCGAGGATTGCCGAACGATGACGGTCTCAAGGCGTGCCTGTTGTTGGCCGACTTGGGACGCCTCTAACCTCCTGTAACAAATACCAGTTGCGTCAACTGGAGCCGGCGAAACGACCCGAAGCGACGCGCATCCTTGAGATGCCACGGTGAGTATCGTGAACATGGCGAGCCGCAGCGCTTTCATGCCTCACTGTGCAGGGCATCCGCAAAGGTCCGCAATGGGTCGGGACCGGAAATCCGGCCGCCGCCTCAAACAGGACATTCCAGCTTCGACCCTAATTCCGACCGTTGTTAAACCACGTCGTCCCAACGATGAAGGTCTCCGCCGCTTCTGCGGAGGTGAACGGTCCGACAAGGTTACCGCCGTGCCGGTTCTCGTAATCGCCGGTTTCGCGCCTCTCCTGTTCGTTTAGGTAGACTTCGCCACCCTCGAACTCCATCACGTCCACGCCCCGAGCACCGTCCTTGCTGTAGAGTTGGAAGGCGATGCGATAGCTCTGTTCGGTCAGTCTGCTCATGGCTCCATTGGCACACGAGGTGCCAAGGTCCGCAATGGGTCGAAAGCAGTCTTTGGCGCCGGTCGGATAAGCGGACGCCCCGGCGTCCCGGTCATCCTTAAATCTCTTGGAGGCTGCAGCGTGCCGGACTGGAAAGGTCTGTCAAGGACGGCGCTCCGCGCCGCCGCGGAGCGGCCGGTCGAAGACCGGTCCTTGAGA
>Ga0209023_10001430_pt1 | contig 32097 bp, 27 predicted proteins | sample LakOneMetagenome_FD_187468 | JGI IMG/M metagenome (GOLD analysis project Ga0209023, IMG submission 187468) | Freshwater and sediment microbial communities from Lake Erie, Canada (SPAdes) (version 2) | ecosystem: Environmental > Aquatic > Freshwater > Lentic | place: Lake Erie, Canada...
CGGCCCTGCATGTCATCGGCAGAAAGTATTTTTTCAATACGCTCCACTTCCGCAGCATTGATGATCTTATCAATGTTCTGTGCAAAAGAAAACAGGCTTATTAAGCCTGTTGCAAAAGTTAAAAGTAGTTTCTTCATTATATTTTTTTTAAAACCTATAAGGTTTATGTGAAGTATTTAGATTATCGGGTTTTCGGGATAAAAGCAGTTCTCTGATTAAAGAGCTTTTAATAAACCTTATAGGATTTGCATTTGAGTTTACAAACTCATCATCTCCTTAAACTTCACCGCTTGCCTCCTGCTTACTTCGATCTTTTCGCCGCCGTGCAGTTCAAGCAACAGTCCGCCGTTGAAATAAGGCTCGATCTTATCGATCATGCGCAGGTTCACAATATGTTTTCGGTTGGCACGAAAGAAAACCTTTTCATCCAGCCTTTCTTCCAGCGCATTCAGCGATTTTAAAATGAGTGGTTTGTAGGTACCGAAGAATACTTTGGCATAATTGCCCACGCTTTCAAACAGCCTTACTTCGCCGAGTTTTACAAACCAGCAGCGTTCGCCGTCTTTTACAAATACCTGGTCGTTCTCTGTAAGTGTGCCCCTGTTGATGCCGGCCATGGCAGTGGCCAGTTCTTTTTCTTCAGCCAGTTGCAGTTTGTGGATCGCATCCGCCAAACGCTTTGGTTCAACGGGCTTCATCAGGTAATCGAGTGCATTCACTTCAAAAGCCTTCAGGGCATATTCATCGTAAGCAGTGGTGAAGATCACATGCGGGGCACTGTCCAGTTCGGTGAGCATATCAAAACCCGTCTTGCCAGGCATCTGTATGTCAAGAAAAATAAGATCGGGCGACATACTCTCGATCTTCTCCAGCCCTTCGGCTGCATTGGCCGCTTCGCCTACTACTTCGATCTCGGGAAATTCAAGTAATAATTTCTTCAGTTCATTTCTGGCCAGTCTTTCATCGTCAATGATCAATGCCTTTTGCATAGTATCAAAATTTTAGTTGAGTTAATTTATACTGCCGCCGGCAGCGACACTTTTGATTCCACCATACCACCCTCAATATTCTTTATTTCAAAAACAGCCTTGCCCTGGTACATCAAATTTAATCTATCCTGCGTGCTTTTTATACCAAAACCATCGCCATTTATATTTCCGTTGAGGTGTCCGGTATTTTGAACCAGCAGTTCGAGTTGGTTACCGGTGAACCGGGACACAATGCGGACCAGGCCTCCGTTTATTAATTTGCTTATGCCATGCTTGATGGAATTTTCAACCAATGTCTGCAGCATCATCGGCGGTACGGGTTGCTCCAGGGTATCCTGGTCAATATCCAGTTCCACTTTCAGCCTTTCTTCGAAACGCATCTGTTCAAGCGCCAGGTAATCTTTTACAATATCCAGTTCACCCTGCAGGGATACGGTTTCTGCTTTTTCGGCCTGCATACTGCTGCGCAGGATATTGCTCAGTTCGGTAATGGCACGGCGGGCCCTTGTGGGGTTTTCATCTACCAGGGCACGGATGCTGTTGAGCGAATTGAATATAAAGTGCGGATTGATGTGCGACTTGATGGTCTTTAGTTCCAGCTCCTTGACCGTAGTTTCCAGCTTCAGCCGGTCGAGTTGGTCGTTCCGGTTCTTTTCCACGTAATGATAAACAATGTAGATGAGCATCCAGATAGCAACCAGCAAGAGGTTATAATAAATACTTACCAGGTCGGATTTATTCTGGAATACCCACTCGCCTTTTTTATCGCGGTACCAGCCGGTATTCTTTTTGATTTCTGAAATGCCTTTTTTTATGGAACTGTCTGTTATTAAGGCCGGGTCTTTATAATAGGTGAGTGAAGTAAGGCCATATTGCTCCTCCATCTTCCTGGCTTTTTCCAGCCGTTTGTTGATCACGTATTTGTCGTAGGAATATCCGGAACGGGATTCAATAAAGTTATCTGCATAAAATAAAGCAACCCCCATGGCACCTACGCATATAATGAACAATGGAACAATGCGGTTGATGGAAAGCTTTGACCAGTTTGTTCTTTTTAGAATAAGCCGGGCAATATGTGTAACAAGAATGCCCACCAGCAGGAAAATGCCCAGGCTGATGAGATTTTCTTTTTCGCCGCCCTGTTCTTTTAAGCGATCGCCAAAAACAACAAAATTGAAGTATAAAATGATGAGCCCCCACAAGCCCCAGCCGGTTATCTGGCATAGCCAATACCTTACGTTTGTTTTACTCATGCTTCAAAATTACCTACCAATATAGTGAAAATACGGTTGGTTGTGATTAATGGCGAAATGGGGGGCTGAGAGGTCGCTAATGTCAGCTGTTCATGACAATTATTCTTTACCTGTCTGTTTTTTCAACAACTTGAAAGCATGTGTCCACTGGCCACGTATAAAGCCCGGTATGCACCAGAGTATACACAGAGATTCTATTGACCCCGCTGCTTCTGCCTTGCCCATATCTTCGGTTTCCCAGCCAAATGAGTCCAGGATGCCCGTAACGGTTTTCTTTGCATCTTCATCATTGCCGCAAATGAACATGGTTGGTTTTGTGCCTCCAAAGTCGGGTTTGTACATGAAGGCATTGCCTGTGCTGTTGAACGCTTTTACCAGTTTGGCTGCGGGCAGCATTTTTTGCAGCCGTTCCATCAACGATTCACCTGAATTGGTGAAATAAGGCAACACGCCGTTCACCGGCGGCCGGGTATGATCGATCGGGTTCGTGGCATCGATGATCACTTTATTGCTGAAGTTATCCATGCCCGCACTTTTTATTACGTCGGCGCTGATATCACCGGCAATGGCAAGCACCAGTAATTCGCCGAATATTGCTGTATCGGAAAATGAACCGGCTTTGGCTCCTGCATTTTGTGAAAGCCATTTTACAGCTTCTTCTTTATTAACGTCTCTTGTACCCAGCATTACCTGGTGGCCTTCTTTTATAAATGCGGCTCCCAGGACCCGTCCTACGATGCCGCTTCCGAGTATTCCTACTTTCATAAAGAATTAATTTCAGTGATTAATGATTAGTTTTACAAAGTTGATAAAAAATTGTTCATGGCTAACCCCAATTTAAATAGTGAATCCGGATTTTTAAAGCCTGCTGATAAGGAATTTGAGAACAGCATCCGGCCATCGGCCATAGATGATTTCTCGGGCCAGTCGCAGATCATTGAAAACATTACCATCTTTATAAAAGCGGCTAAAATGAGGGGGGAAGCGCTGGATCATATCCTGTTTCATGGCCCGCCGGGATTGGGTAAAACAACCTTATCAAGAATAGTTGCAAATGAACTGGGGGTAAACATAAAAGAGACCAGCGGCCCGGTAATTGAAAAGCCCGGCGACCTGGCAGGACTGCTCACTAATTTAGAGACCAACGATGTTTTATTCATTGATGAGATACATCGCCTGAGTACCGTAGTGGAAGAATATTTGTATGCAGCCATGGAAGATTACCGCATTGATATCATGATCGACAGCGGCCCCAATGCAAGAAGTGTGCAGCTCAATCTTAATCCATTCACGTTGATCGGTGCTACCACAAGAAGTGGATTACTTACCGCCCCGTTGCTTTCCCGGTTCGGCATCAAATCAAGACTGGAATATTACGATACAACTACACTGAAAAATATCATCCAGCGCTCTTCAAAAATATTAAGCACAAAAATTACCAGTGATGCCGCCGATGAAATTTCACGCCGCAGCAGGGGCACGCCACGAATTGCAAACGGCTTATTGCGCCGGGTACGGGATTTTGCGCAGGTATTGGGCAATGGGGTGATCGACCTGGGCATTACCGAACATTCCTTAAGAGCATTGAATGTAGATAAGCATGGGCTGGATGAAATGGATAACCGTATCCTCACTGCCATCATCGAAAAATTCAAAGGCGGCCCGGTGGGCATCACTACCATCGCTACAGCCGTAGGCGAAGAAGTAGGCACACTCGAAGAAGTGTATGAACCCTTTTTGATACAGGAGGGATTTCTGCAACGTACATCAAGAGGAAGAGAAGCCACGGCCAGGGCTTATGAACATTTAGGGAAGAGATCAGCGGGAGGCAGCAGCAGCCTGCTTTTTCCGGATACTAAATAATGCTTGCGGGCGTTAAACTTCTGTACCAACCCATTGTCTGAAATACTCAACCTTTTTTATGAGATCATTCACTGCTGCCCTTGCCATTTGTTTGTTCATTTCCTCCTGTAAGAAAGATGAAACAGCACTCACGCCGATAAATCCAACCCTACCCACCGGCATGTATTTTCCGCCCATCGGAACTGATGTATGGGAAACCGTAACGCCGCAATCATTAGGTTGGGATGCAACCAAACTTAATGAGGCCATTGATTATGCCGGAACAAAAAACACCTACGGACTTATCATATTATACAAGGGCAGGATTGTGGCAGAGAAATACTGGAATGGATGGAACATGAATACTGTTTATTACATTGCTTCTGCCGGAAAAAGTGTGACGGCATTTTTAGCAGGCATCGCACAACAGGAAGGGCAGTTGAACATCAATAATAAAACGAGTACGTATCTGGGAACAGGCTGGACATCGGCACCCTTGGCAAAAGAGAACCTCATCACAGTAAAACACCAACTAACCATGACCACCGGGCTGGAGTATAATGTGCCTGATGATGATTGCATTACACCTGCCTGTCTTACTTATAAAGCAGATGCGGGTACTTTCTGGTATTATTATAATGCACCTTATCGTCTCGTGCAGGATGTGATTGCCAATGCAACGTCTACCAATTACAATACCTACACCAAAACGAAACTGGCTGACAAGATCGGGATGAAGAATTATACCTGGTACAATTATACCTTGTGGCTTAATAGTCGGGATATGGCAAGATTTGGTTTGTTGACCCTGAACAAAGGAGTATGGGATGGTAATACCATCATGACCGACCAGGCTTATTTTAATGCAATGACGAATACTTCTCAAAACTACAATCAATCATACGGGTACTTATGGTGGCTGAACGGGAAGTCTTCATTCATGGTTCCAACGCTTACAACTGTTTTCCCAGGTGCTTTAAATCCTGCGGCTCCGTCTGATATGATCGCGGCATTGGGAAAGGGTGATAAAAAGATCTACGTCATTCCATCCAGAGACCTGGTTGTTATCCGTCATGGTGATGATACCGGTGATGCAGTGCTGGGCCCTTCTTCCTTTGATAATACCTTTTGGGCAAAACTGATGCTGGCTATAAAATAGCCAGGCTTCAGCCGGTTCTGTCGTGCTGAGGAACGAAGGATCCCTGTAAAAATTCCTGTTTAAAATAAAAGCCCCGCATGTGCAGGGCTTTCTTTATTAAAAAAGAAATTTCTTATTCAGTAACAACCAACCTGAAACCATTGCCATGAATATTTACAATTTCAATAGCTGAATCTTCTTTTAGATATTTACGCAGCTTGGCAATGTACACATCCATGCTGCGGCCATTGAAGTAGGTATCGCTGCCCCATATTTTTTTCAGGGCGATCTCGCGGCTCAACAGGTCATTCTTGTATTCGCTCAGCATTTTCAGTAATTCATTTTCTTTTGGAGAAAGTGTCTGCACCCTTCCGCCAACAGATAATTCTCGCAGGCGTGGATTGAAATGATATTTGCCCAGGTCGTATTCTGCATTCACTTCTTCCCGGTGCATTTCTTCATTGCGTTTGAGAATGGCTTTTATCTTATGCAGCAATACTTCGCTGTCGAATGGTTTGGTGATGTAATCATCAGCGCCCAGTTTATATCCCTGGATGATATCGTCTTTCATGGTCTTTGCGCTCAAAAAGAACAAAGGCACATCCGGGTTCACATCCCGGATCTCTTCCGCCAGGGTAAATCCGTCCATATTGGGCATCATCACATCCAGCAGGCATATATCAAACTTTTCACGCTGAAAAGCAGCCAGGCCAAGTTTGCCATCCCGCTCAAGGGTTACATCATAATCATTCAATTCGAGGTAATTTTTCAATACCATGCCAAGATTCGCATCGTCTTCGCAAAGCAATATTTTGGGTTTTGTACTTTCCATTTTTTGTTGGTTTAACGGCAAATAAAATTAAATCAATTTTGTTAGAGCGAATATAGTGCCTAATTTTTTGTTAAAGGTAGGTCATTAAAGTTATTGGTCATTAAGTCATTGGTCATTGAGCAGTGTTCGGATTAGAGTTGCCAATGCTTTTGATATAGCTGTTCAGAAGGAGGTTACACTTTTTTTAGTTTGTTCAATAGCTCATTGAATTCGGTTTCCGATATCAGGTTTCTGTTAAGAGCTTTCTGATTAGCCGTTTTAGCTTCAAACAGAGAACCACGTGCATACCAGCAAAAATTCTCATTCTCTTTATAATGATATCTTCCATAACCTTCAGCAATGTTAAGTGCAATAGAATCAGCAGCCCGCATGAACTGGTCACCCAGCGTTTTCTTTTCATTTATACTCCATGTAAGTATTATTTCATGAACCAATTCCCCGATCTCCATAGCTACCCGGTAAACACGCAGTTCTTCAAGTAAAACCATTTTTTGAGTAAATATAGAAAGGCAGGTTGTTTAAAACTTGAGAAAAGCCTCAAAAACAAATGCTCTTTTAATGACCAATGACCAATGACCAATGACCTAATGGCGTCTCAAGTATTTCTTATCTGTGAGTGTTTTCAAAAATGCAATGATGTCTTTCTTCTCCTGTGCTGTTAATCTTAACGGTGTTTTAAATGCATCGTCCCTGTTGATGGGATTGTCTATAAACCAATCGGGACTGTTGTAATAATTGAGTACTTCTTCCAGGGTTTTGAACATGCCATTGTGCATATAAGGGCCGGTAACAGCAACGTTGCGTAAGCCGGGCGTTTTGAATTTGCCTTTATCACTTTCTTTTTTGCTGATGTTGTACAAGCCGGCATCATTCAATTTTCTTTCATCGTACAACCCGATGTTCTTAAATTCATCGGTGGTGAAATCTTCCATGCGGTGGCAGTCGAAGCATTTAGCTTTATCGCCCACAAATAATTGTCTTCCTCTTTCTTCTTGGGCGGAAAGTTTTCCAAGGTTGTTGCTCCAGTCGTCGAATTTGCTGTCGACCGTTTCCAGCGTTTGCTCAAATGCGGCGAAGGCTGCAGCCAGGTTCTTTGCATCCGGATTCTGCCGGAATATTTTTTGAAAAAGTACTTTGTATTCAGAAGATATATTTAAACGCTTTATCGCTTCTTCAATAGGCAACCCCATTTCATCGGGATTCTGAATGGGCATCAGCGATTGCTCTTCCAGTGAAGCAGCCCGGCCATCCCAGAAAAAATACGGACGGTTCTTCATGTTCAATACGGAAGGCGTATTCCGTTTGGTAAGTTTGCCGCCAATGCCAATGCTGAAGGCAGACGTATCGGCAAAAGCAAATGCTGGTTTATGACAACTGGCACAGCTAACGGTGGAATCTTTGGAAAGTATTTTTTCGGAGAATAATTTTCTGCCGAGAGCAGCTTTGGTTGTTACAGCGTTATTTTCCTGTTCAAAAGATGAACCGGCGATGATTAGTATTACAGCTAAGGCAAGAGGCAGAATTATTTTTTTCATCAATGCAAAATTACAGGATGTTAATGTGAAAAATCCTTAACCGGATTTACTGAACTGTTTGTACCTTGAAAAAAATAAATTATAATGGCCCACAAAGAAGCATTCATACAAGCCATGAACAGTGGCTATACATTTAAAGGTGAATCTGTAAAGATCGGGGCAGCAGTGCTGGATGGGGAACTGGTGCCGGAAGCAGGTATCTTTTTACCGCTGAAAACAATGAACCGCCACGGCCTGATTGCCGGGGCAACCGGTACCGGTAAAACCAAGACCCTGCAGGTGATCAGCGAATTTTTAAGCGATGCCAGTGTGCCCGTGTTGGTGATGGATATTAAAGGCGACCTGAGTGGCATCGCAGCAATGGGTGCCGAAAATGATAAGATCAAAGACCGGTACCAAAAACTGAAGATGGAATACAAGCCGGCTTTGTTTCCTGCTGAGCTGATGACGCTGACCGGGCAAAAGGGCGTTCACCTGCGGGCGACGGTAAGTGAGTTTGGCCCTGTGTTATTAAGTAAGATCCTGGAGTTGAATGATACGCAGGGTGGCGTAGTGGCATTGATCTTTAAGTATTGTGATGACAATAAGTTGCCCTTGCTTGATCTGAAAGATTTTATCAAGGTATTGCAATACATCGGTGATGAAGGCAAGGACGAAATTGAAAAGACCTATGGAAAGATTTCCACCTCCTCTACCGGAACCATCTTGCGTAAAGTAATAGAACTGCAGCAGCAGGGAGCCGATATCTTCTTTGGCGAAAAAAGTTTTGAAGTGGACGACCTGATGCGTATTGCGGATGACGGACGTGGGATGATCAGTGTGTTGCGGGTAACTGACCTGCAGGATAAGCCAAAATTATTTTCTACGTTCATGTTGCAGATGCTGGCTGAATTATATGCTACCTGCCCGGAAGAAGGAGATATGGACAAGCCCAAACTGGTGATGTTCATTGATGAGGCACATCTTATTTTTAATGAGGCAAGCACAGCGCTTTTGCAACAGATCGAAACTATTGTAAAGCTTATCCGTTCAAAAGGCATCGGTATTTTCTTCTGCACACAAAACCCGATGGATGTGCCGGCCAGTGTACTGGCACAATTAGGGTTAAAAGTGCAACATGCGTTGCGTGCCTTCACAGCCGCAGACAGAAAAGTAATTAAACAAACTGCAGAGAATTATCCCGAAACAGAATATTATAAAACAGAAGACCTGATCACGCAATTGGGAATTGGTGAAGCATTGGTGACCATGCTGAATGAAAAGGGTATTCCCACGCCACTGGCGCATACCATGCTCTGTGCTCCCCGCAGCCGGATGGATGTGCTGACCGACGCCGAGATCGATTCGATCACCGGCAGATCGAAAGTGGTTGCTAAATACAGCAAGGATATCGATAGCGAAAGCGCCTATGAGATATTAACTGCAAAGTTGCAGGAAGCTGCTGAAAAGAATACGCAGGAAGAAACAACCACAACAAAGAAAGGGGAGAAGGAAGAACCTTCAACGCTGGAAAGAATAACCAATAATACGGTTGTAAAAAGCATGGCCCGTACAGCCGGCAATACCATTGTACGGTCATTGCTCGGTGCGTTGGGATTGGGAGGAAGAAGCAGGAGTACAAAAAGCAAGGGTTGGTTCTGATACCTGGTCTGACGTCCTCGTCTGACCATCGAATAAATCTTAAAGTGCCGGTTTACAAGCCGGCACTTCGTATTTTTACATCATGAGAAAATTGCAGCCTTTCTTTAAACATCGTTTTGGCCCCTTGCTTGTCCTGGCACTCATTCTTTGTTCATTGAGTTTTATTACCAGGGTGATATTGATGATAAAGAGCTGGCTGAACCTCGATTTTAATCCTCTTTACCTGGTGGGCACATTTCTCATTGGTTTATTCTACGACCTGGTGGTATGTAGCTTCTTTGCCATTCCCGTTGCCCTGTATTGCTGGCTGATGAAAGATTCCTGGTATCAGAAGAAATGGCAACGAATCCCGCTTTTCATTTTATTCTTTTTAATAACCCTCATCCTTGTTTTAAATGCCTGTGCCGAGATCGTATTCTGGGATGAGTTTAATGTGCGGTATAATTTTATTGCGGTTGATTACCTTATCTATACAACGGAAGTGTTGGGGAATATCTGGGAATCGTACAATATTCCCCTGATCGCTTCGGCTGTTGTAATTGCTGTTGTGGCCATTTTGATCTTAGTAAGAAAGAAGATCACTGCATCGCAGCTGAGCAGCATGCGTTTTGCAAAGCGGACTGTATTCTTTTTTTGTTTTATGCTGTTGCCACTGGCTGGATATTTTTTGGTGAACAACCGGATCAAGAATATCAGCGGCAATAATTACATTAATGAACTGGGTGGTAACGGCATTTACGAATTCGGTACCGCTTTCTGGAATAATGAGATCGACTACAATAAATTTTATGTTACCCGGAATGATACAGCCAATCTTGCCTTGGTAAGGAATATGCTACAGGCTTCCAATGCAACATTTGTTGCTGATCCGTTAAGTATTGAACGGCAGATTAAGAATGACAGTCCTGAACATAAATGGAATATTGTTCTGATCAGCGTGGAAAGTCTGAGCGGCGACTATCTTAAAAGATTTGGCAATAAAGAGAACATTACGCCTTACCTGGATTCTCTTATTCCGCACAGTTTATGGTTCGACCAGTTCTATGCTTCCGGTACAAGAACCGTAAGGGGCCTTGAGGCTTTATCACTCGCTATTCCGCCCACACCGGGGCAGTCCATCGTACGCCGGCCCGATAACGATGACATGTTTACCATGGGCAGTGTATTAAAAGCTAAAGGGTATGAATGCAATTATATCTACGGGGGAAATTCTTTCTTTGATAATATGGGTAAGTTTTTCAGTAACAGCAGCTATACTGTTTTAGATCAGCGGGACATACCCGATAGTTTCGTTCATCATACCACGGCCTGGGGGATGGATGATGAAGCGGCTTTTAATTTTACACTTCAGCAATGCGATAAAAGTTTCAGTAACGGAAAATTATTCTTTAATCACATCATGACGGTCAGCAATCACCGCCCTTATACTTACCCCGATGGCCGTATTGACATTCCGCCTTCAACCCAATCCATAGCCGGTGCAGTTAAATACACCGATTATGCCATCAATAAATTTATTAAAGATGCACAGCGCAAACCGTGGTTCAATAATACCGTGTTTGTGATCGTGGCTGATCATTGTTCGAAAAGTGCCGGTAAGACCGACCTGCCTGTGAATCGCTATCATATTCCGTGTTTGATCTATGCGCCCGAACTGATCAGGCCGGCAGTTGAAAAAAGACTGGTCAGCCAGATTGACCTGGCGCCCACATTACTCGGACTGATGAACCTGAATTATACCAGCCGGTTTTTTGGGTACGATGTTTACAAACTGGCCCCGGGTAAAGAGCGGGCTTTTATAAGCACTTACCAGGATATGGGGTATATAAAGGGGAACGACCTCGTTATTCTATCTCCCCAGCGGCAGGCCCATACTTACAAAGCCGATTTTATTACCGGAACAAATGCCCCGATCCCGAATTCTGACAGCCTTATTAATGAGGCAATAGCCTGGTACCAGGGGGCAAGCTACCTGTATAGGGCTGGGTGGTATAAACGGGTGATACAGAACAAATAAGCAATCCAATTGTTTGATTATCAATAAGTAAGGCTGGATGAAAAATCGCAGGTCTTGTACTTTTTACACATCCTTTTTTTACAATTATTTGAAAATACCTGCTAAAAATCTTGCATAATCCTAAAAAGCCCTGTATCTTCGTTTCGGTTTTTCATAGGATATTGGATTTTAAAGCGGGACTAGATTTCTATCTTGGTCCCTTTTTTATTTTATACCCCTCCGGTTTACCCAATTACCAAGATATATCCTTCCTTATCCACCTTAATTTTTCTTTCTGCCTGGAGATAATCCATCACCTGCCAGATCTTTTGTTTATTAATGACCTTTAGCGCAGTAAGCACCTGGTTGGAGTTTAATGAAGATGTTTTTGCCTGCTCAAGAATATAACCGGAGATGATGTTGAATTCCTCCGTGGAAACATGAATGACCTTTTCGTTGATGCAGTTATCACAAATTCCGCATGGCTTTACTTTATCATCATTGAAATAGGCAGCGATCTGTTTGCTCCGGCAAATTTTGGTTTCATTAATGTAAGTGATCATGGCTGTAGCCCTTTCTTCAAAACTTTTTCTCCGTTTTAAATAATTGGTATTATTGATCAGGTAGTTGTCTGCATACATCCTGTTCTGGAGCAGGAAGATCTGCGGCGTATCTTTTTGCGGCATATAGCTGACAATACCCTGGTCGTTTATCTTTTTCAGGTCTGTTTTAACTTTTGCAATATCCTGCTGTAAAAATTTTGCCAGCCTGCTTTCATATACAGTGGCAGGAAAATCAAAGATGCCTTCGTAAGAACGAAGCAATCCTTTTATTAGCGGCTCAAGTTCCGGATGCTGTTTTTCAAAATCAGTAAGCTCTTCTTTGCTGGTAGTAAATACAACAGAGGGGGGATTGAAAAAAGTTTCGTTATAACTGACAATGCCTTCCTGTTCCAGCGCTTTGATGGCATAGGTGACCGTAAGGATATTTAGTTTAAACGCCGTTGTAAATGTTGCAATGTCAAAATCATAGCTAATGCCTTCGCCGCTGCCGGCAGGTATTTGCAGGTGATTCATGATGGCAATGTATACCTGTTTGATCTCCTCTTCCTTCGGGAATCGGATATCAACCTGTTGCTGTAAATTCTCCAGTTCTTTATTATTGAACAGTAAAACGGCATAAGCTCTTTTGCCATCTCTTCCGGCCCTCCCTGCTTCCTGGTAATAATTCTCCAGGCAGTCGGGCACATCATAATGCACCACCACCCGAACATCCGGCTTATCAATGCCCATACCGAATGCGCTGGTGCAAACGATCACCCTGTTTTTATTATTTATCCAGTTTTCCTGTCGGGTATTGCGTTCTTCATTATTCAATCCGGCATGATAAAAATCTGCAGAGATATTGTTCATCTTCAGCAGCCCGGCGATCTCTGTGGTGTGTTTCCTGCTTTTGCAATAAACGATGGCAGTACCTCTTACATTTTTTAATATCTCCAGTAATTTGTTTTGCTTGGAGGGTACATTGAAAACACTGTAAGAAAGATTGGGTCTTTCAAAAGACTGCTGAAACCGCCGTTGTGTTTTATTGAATAAAAGTTTATCGCAAATATCCTCCTGTACAGGCCTTGTTGCAGAAGCTGTTAACGCCAGTACGGGAACAGCAGGCAAATATTCCCGCAGGGCTGCAATACGTGTATATGGCGGCCTGAAATCATAGCCCCACTGTGAGATGCAATGTGCTTCATCTACTGCCAGTAAATTTATATTAAGTGCCGGCAGGTATTCTAAAAATAAACCGGTCTCCAGCCGCTCGGGCGAAACATAAAGAAATTTGTAGTTGCCATACGCAGCATTCTGCAATGTTTTTTTTATCTCTAAAAAAGACATGCCTGAGTAGATTGCCAGCGAAGGAATCCCTTTTCGCTTCAGGCTCTCCACCTGGTCTTTCATGAGTGCAATGAGCGGACTGACCACCAAACACAGCCCTTCTTTTGCCATCGCGGGAACCTGGAAGCAAACCGACTTGCCTCCACCGGTAGGCAGAATGGCCAGCGTATCTTTTCCTTCCAGTACAGATGTGATGATTTCTTCCTGCAAAGGCCGGAAACTGTCAAAGCCCCAGTAATTCTTTAAAATCTCATGAATGGTCAACCCGGTGAATTATGGCTTGAAATTAAACCACTTTCCGGTAATTAAGCCTGATGGAATTTATGGCCAGCACCACGTCGCTGAAACCCATTGCCAGGGCGGCAAGGCCGGGTTGTAAAAAACCCATGGCCGCAATAGGGATGGCAACAATATTATAGATGAATGCCCAGAAAAGATTTCCTTTAATGGTACTGAACGTATGTTTGCCCAGCCCCAATGCCAATGGTAAATGCTGAATGCCTTTGTTCATTAAAACAACCTGTGCGGTTTGCACGGCCAATTGCGTTGCCTCACTCATGGATATGCCGATGCTGGCTTTTGCAAGAGCCGGCGCATCGTTGATGCCATCGCCGACCATAGCAACGGGTGCTTCTTTATTCAGTTGTTCAATGATCAGCAATTTTTCTTCGGGCGTTTTTTCTGCATATACTTTGTCGATGCCTAAAAGGTCTGCAATTTTTTTAGTCCGGTCTAGGGAATCACCGCTTAATAAAATGGTCTGAATATTTTTTACATGCAGATAGCTGATCACTTCTTTTGCTTCGGGTCTGATCTCGTCTTCCATATCAAACCAGCCGATCAGCTTATTATTTTGAAGTAAGTAAGCAGTATGTGAAGAATCGTTTGTATGCGTTGCTGCAATCTTATAAGAACCTAACTGCCAATTATTGCCTGCAGCATCTTCTGCTTTCATACCAAGACCCTTTATCTCTTCGATCTTTTTCCATTGGATACTGTCATTGATCTTCCAATTGGTGGTAATTGTTTTTGCAATAGGATGATTGGAATATTTTTCAAGTGAAAAAACAACCCTCCTGAATTCATCTTCTGTTAATGATAACGAACGGATGCCGGCGACCAGGAAATTTCCCTTCGTCAGTGTTCCGGTCTTATCAAACACCACGGTCCGGATATCTTTAAATAATTCCAGGCTTTTTGCATTGCGGAAAAGGATCCCGTTCTTGGCAGCACGGCCCAGTCCAACGGCAATGGCAGCAGGTGTTGCAAGCCCCATGGCGCAGGGGCAGCTGATCACCAGTACGGCAATGCTTCTCATCAGCGAATTGGTGGCGCTTACATCAAAGGCAAAATAATTAACCAGGAAAGTAATGATCGATATACTGATGACAACCGGAACAAACACCGCACTTATCTTATCTGCCAGTTGCTGAACAGGAGGCTTTTCACCCTGCGCCTGTTTAACGAGATTTAAAATATTACTCAGTACCGTATCTTTTCCAACAGCTGTAACCTGCGCCTTCACTGTTCCATCTGTTACGAGGCTTCCGCCGATCAATGCATCTTTTTTTGTTTTGTGAACGGGCTTGCTTTCACCGGTGAGCAAGGATTCATTCACGTGCACATCGCCCCATAATATCTTACAATCCATTGGCACCTGTTCGCCTTGTTTTATGAGGACCAGGTCGCCCACGTGCAGCTTTGTATTCTCAACCGGGAAGATCAGTTCTTTATGCTGATCATCAAATGCGATCATATTGGCCATCACTTTTTGCTGCCTAGCCAGTTTGTTCAATTCCCTTTGCGTGGTCTCCACCGATTTGTGTTCCACCCATTCGCCTAAAAAAACAAGTGTGATGATGGTAGCAGTCGTTTCATAAAAAACATAATCCATGCCCAGGTTGCCAATGGTGCCGATGAGGCTATATATGAAAGCCGCAAGCGCACCCATGGCAATAAGTACATTCATGTTTGGTATTCCACGGCGCAGACTTTTAACCGCACTCACACCAAAATAACCCATGCCTACCAGGAAGACCGGGATACAAATGGCCAGCTGGATCCATGGGTTCATCAAAAAGTGAATATGCCAGGGAAGCATGTGCAGCATTAAGACCAATGTGAAGGGAAGGCAGAAGAGAAAACGTTGCAGATGGTTGGAAAACAGCTTTGTTTGTGGTTTGTGGTTTGTAGTTTGTGGTTCGTTAACTACCTGATAACCCAGGTCTGCTATTCCTTTGGCAAGCTGTTCTTTTGATTTATCATTAGTCATCTCAAAACTCACTTCAGCACCAATAAAATTCACTTTCACATTCTTCAATCCTTCTTTTTCAAGATACTTGTTGATCGTAAGCGCACAATTGGTACAGGTCATTCCTTCTACTTTCCAGTCAACTTTTTCCATAATGCAAAATTATTCCCTGAAATTGTAGCCTGATTACTAATGCCGGAAAATATCTTTGCAACATGGAGGTAAATTTTAAACTGGAAGAAATTAAAAATGCGGCTGAAAAACTGGTCAATACTGCTGCCGGGCATAAAGTGCTTGCCTTTCACGGCGAAATGGGTGCCGGTAAGACCACGTTCATTCACGCATTGTGCGAAGTGATGGGAGTTACCGATGCCATTTCAAGTCCCACTTTCTCCATTATCAATCAATATAAGACCGCCAAAGGAGAAACGGTTTACCACATGGACCTTTACCGCATCAAAGACGAAGCCGAAGCCATTAATGCCGGGGTGGAAGACTGCCTTTATTCCGGCCATACCTGCCTGGTTGAATGGCCCGAAAAAACACCGGGTATCTTCCCCGATGATACGCTGCACATAGCCATAACTTATGTGGATGATAATACCAGAAAGCTGAAAATTAATTTGTAATTTGTAAGCTTACAATGTTTATCATATGGCTACGTCAAAACCCTTTGTGTCTTCTTCATTCAGCTACGAAACACTGGAAGAAACCCTGGATGTGCGACCCAAGGGCGCTGAGTTACTCATCGGCATTCCCCGGGAAACTTCTTTCAATGAGAACCGCATTGCCCTTACACCCGAAGCAGTGGGCGTGATGGTTGCCAATGGCCACCGCGTGGTAGTGGAAACAAAGGCCGGCGACGGTGCCAGTTATACCGATAAGGATTACAGCGATGCGGGTGCCAAAATAGCCTACGACAAAAAAGAAGTTTTTGAATGCAACATACTTGTAAAAAGTGCGCCGGTAAGCGAAAGCGAATGTGAACTGCTGAAACCAAATCAATACGTCATTTCACCCATTCACCTCGCGGTAATGAAACGGGAGATCTTACAGAAGATGATGGAGAAGAAGATCACGGCCCTGAGTTTTGAGAACCTGAAAGACGACAGCGGGCATAACCCCATCGTTCGTAGTATGAGTGAAATTGCCGGCAGTGCGGTGATGCTGATCGCCGGTCAGTATTTGAGCAAAACAAATAACGGTAAAGGCGTTCTGGTTGGGGGCATCAGCGGCATCCCGCCAACAAAAGTTATCATCATTGGTGCCGGTATCGTTGGTGAATATGCGGCAAGAACTGCATTGGCCATGGGCGCCAGTGTAAAAATTTTCGACAACAGCATTTACCGCCTCAAACGGTTGCAGAATAATATCGGCGTACGGTTATGGACATCGGTGATCGAACCGAAGATCCTTGCCAAGCAATTAAAGACCTGCGATGTGGCAGTGGGCGCATTGAGCGGTGCCGGCGGAAGAACACCCGTTGTGGTTACGGAAGAAACAGTGAGCAATATGCGGCCCGGCAGTGTGATCGTGGATGTAAGTATTGATCACGGAGGCTGTTTTGAAACCAGCAAAGTGACCACACATGAAAAACCGGTGTTCATCAAGAACGAAGTGATCCATTATTGCGTGCCCAATATACCCAGCGGCTTTGCCCGTACGGCTTCGCAGGCCATCAGCAACGTGTTGATGCCGCTGATGCTGGAGACCGGCGAAGACGGCGGCATCGACAATATCATCTGGCATAAGATAAATATCCGCAGCGGCATTTATCTCTTCAAAGGAAGTCTTACCAATTTTTATTTGAGTGAACGGTTTGATCTGAAATTTACTGATCTGAATTTGCTCATTGCAAGCCGGCGTTAAATTTACTGTATTAAGCAGCGTAATTAATTTCAGTCCCGTCTCCATATGAAAAAAAGCCATGAAATTTTTAATGCTGATATTAGCAGGGTTGCTTGCCTGTACCGGAATTATTGCACAAAGTGCCTGCCCGGAAATTCATAAACAAAAAAAGAATAAACGAATTCATGAGCAAAATTCGGTTGGCATAAGGGTGGCTTATAATAATGCCCGTGCAACAAATACCTCAGAATATGTAATGATCAGTAGTTTGAACAGATTTCAAATTGGGGCCTTCCTGGCATTTTATCTATCGAAGAACTGGTTTTTAAAAACGGATCTGCTTTACAACCAGAAAGGAAATTTTTATGACGACGATTATGCAATTGCTGATGGAGGAAAAAAAGTAAGTATCAGGCTAAATTATATAGAAGCTTCTGTTGAAGCGGGATATGCTGTTACGATCAGGGATGTACATAGAATTGAGATAAGCGCCGGGCCATGGCTTGCTTATGGAATAAACGGGACAGAAAAAGGTTTCACTGAAACACTTTATGGCTACATGGCAGTTGATAAGAAAATTGATTTTGTTAACTCCCGATCACAAGATGGCACCAACCTGAAAATTAAACCAATTGACTTTGGCCTTAATTTCAATGTTGCATACGAGTACAGGAAGTACGGTATGTTTATTAATTATGGATTGGGGTTAACGAACAGGGAAAACTGGGGCGAAGCATTTAACCGTGTTGCATCTATTGGGGTCAGTTACCGTTTCAAATAAGTGGCATTATTACTTATACTTCCCGATCTCGATCAGCTCTTCACAAAAATCATATTCCTGTTTTACATTGCTGCTTACAATTACCAGCCTGTCTTTTGTATAATTGCTGATGAGGGAGAGGTAGAGCGCAATGCCATCCGCATCTAAGTTGGTGGTTGGTTCATCTAATAAAAGAACCGGGGTATCGCTGAAAAAAGCCTGGGCCAGTTTTAACCGCTGCTTCATGCCGCTGCTGAAATAACGGATCTGTTTGTTGGTTGCTTTTTCAAGCCCCACAATTTTTAAGATGGCTGCTATATCTAACAATGAACTAAGCGGTTTGAATTTTGAATGAAACTCCAGCACTTCTTTCGCCGTCATTTCTTCGATGAGTTCTAAATAAGGAGCGGCAATGGAAAGTTGCTGATAGTGGTTGTTGTCCGCTACCTGATTCTTGATACTGGATACCGGATGCTGTTTGCTAGTTTTTTGAGGTTCAGAATCCAGTATCATGGATCCAGTATCTCTCCAGTATTCGATCGTTCCTTCATTGTGAAGCGTGGCGCCGGCAATTACCTGCAACAAAGTTGATTTGCCCGAACCATTGGGCCCGGTGATGGCGTATTTTTTCCCTTGCTGAAATTCGTAACTGCAGTGACGGAAGATCCACTCCCGGTTAAATCGTTTGCCTGTATTGGTTAAAGAGATGGTCATTAAGTCATTGGTCATTGGTCATTGGTCATTGGTCATTGGGCTCAATAAAGGTATGGAGTATAAGTGAGTCCCGATAGCTATCGGGATAACGATGTTAAACAAAGTTTCAAAGTGGGTTACAAAATAATGGGAATAAAAATCTTCGCTTCAATCTTCTCTTTTCCCCCTTTAGGGGATAGGGGCTGTGGTTGGCTATTCATCTTCACTGCTTCCCTTGGTAAAGCGTTTGATGATTCCCCGGCCGCTTTCACGGATGAAGGTTACAATATCATCCCGTTCATCAGTTGCCGGTAATTCTTCCTCAATAAAGTTCAGCGCCTGGGAAGTGTTCATTCCCTTATTGTAAATGATACGGTAGATGTCGAGTATCTTATTGATACGGTCCAGGCTGAATCCTTTGCGTTTTAATCCAACGGAATTCACACCGGCATAACTAAGTGGTGTACGTCCTGCTTTGATATAAGGCGGAACGTCTTTGCTCACAAGTGAACCACCGGAAACAAAGGCATACTGCCCGATCTGTACAAACTGGTGGATGGCACACATACCCGCAAGTATGGCATGATCGCCCATTACCACGTGGCCGGCCATCTGCGTATTATTGCTCATGATGCAGTTGTTGCCAATGATGCAATCGTGGGCAATATGACTGTAGGCCATGATGAGGCAGTTATTTCCAACCTTTGTTGTCCACTTGTCTTTACTGCCCCTGTTTACGGTAACAAACTCACGGATGGTGGTATTATCACCGATCTCTACGGTGGTTTGTTCTCCTTCGTATTTAAGATCCTGTGGAATGGCGGCAATAACAGCCCCGGGAAAGATGCGGCAGTTCTTGCCGATCCGGGCGCCTTCCATGATGGTTACATTACTGCCTATCCAGGTTCCTTCGCCAATTTCTACATTTTGATGGATAACACTGAATGGATCAACCTTAACATTGGTTGCCAGTTTTGCGTTTGGATGTATGTACGTGTGTGGATGGATCATTTAGTTTAATTGGCAATGAACAAATAACAAGTAATCAACGAATATATCTATTTAATTTCTTTTTACCAGTTGTGCGGTAAGGTCGGCTTCGGTACAAAGCTTATTTCCCACGTACACACTTCCTTTCATCACACATATTCCGCGGCGGATGGGTTCGGTCAGTTCCATCTTTAAGATCAAAGTATCGCCGGGCACTACTTTCTGTTTGAACTTACAATTATCAATTTTCAAAAAGTAGGTATCGTACTGGCCGTCGGGCATGGCATTGATACAAAGCAGTCCGCCTGTTTGCGCCAATGCTTCCACCTGCAAAACACCGGGCATTACCGGGTTGCCGGGGAAGTGCCCCTGGAAAAAATATTCATTGAAGGTTACATTCTTAATACCTACGATCTGCGTATCGGTAAGTTCAATGATCTTATCAACCAGGATGAAAGGGAAACGGTGCGGCAATGTTTTTTCTATCTGCTGCTGGGTATATACAGGTTCCCGGTTGGGATCGTAAATAGGAATGTCCCGGGTGTGTTTATTCTTCTTGATGTACTGTTTTATTTTTTTCGCAAACTCCACGTTGCTGCTGTGGCCGGGCCTGTTGGCAATGATGTGCGCTTTGATGGGATAACCGATCAGCGCCAGGTCACCCACCACATCCAGAAGTTTATGGCGGGCCGGTTCGTTGGCAAAACGCAGTTCCAGGTTATTTAAATAGCCTTCGCTTTTCACTTCCACTTTCTGGCGGCCGAATGCTTTTGCAAGCCGGCCCATTTCCTCATCGGTTACGGGTTTGTCAACCACCACAATGGCATTGTTGATGTCGCCGCCTTTCACCAGGTTATTATCGAGCAGCATTTCAAGCTCATGTAAAAAACAAAAAGTGCGGCAGGGGGCTATCTCGGCTTTAAAGTCCTTCATGGATTTTAAGCTGGCGTGCTGGGTACCCAATACCGGGCTGTTGAAATCGATCAGCGTGGTGATGTGGTAATTAATGGAAGGCAATGCCGTCATCTCCACTTTCTTCACGTCATCAAAGTAAGATATGTTGGTGTCGATGGTATACCATGCTTTTGCAGCGTCCTGTTCCAGTACACCTGTTTCTTCTATGATCTCAACAAAGGGTTCGCTGCTGCCGTCGATGATCGGGATCTCCGGGCCATTCACTTCAATCAGGCAGTTGTCTACGCCCATGCCAACCAGGGCGGCAAGGATATGTTCAACCGTACTTACTTTGGCATCGCCTTTAACCAGGGTGGTTCCTCTTGACGTATCAGTAACCAGGTCGCAATCGGCTTTAATGATGGGCATTCCGGGCAGGTCAATGCGCTGAAACTGGTAGCCGAATCCGGGGTTTGCCGGCTTCAATGTCATATCTACATTAATACCCGAATGAAGGCCTGTACCCGATATGCTCACCGCACTCGCCAATGTATGTTGTTTGTCTGGATTAAAGTTTTTATCCATGTGTGCCAAAAATTTTGTTGGCAAAGATATTTAAAATAAAATGCCCGTGGCCTTAGAGGCAGAATGCGCCAAAATTGATTAAAACTGGAACTGGAAGCTTCCAAAGATACCGAACTGGTTCTTCTTACCGGCATAAATGGGATTGGGGGATATACGCCATACAAAATCGAGGCGGAATATCTTGAAGATATTGTCGATACCGGTACCTAATTCGATGTAGGTTTTACCGTTGAGTTTTTTAAAGGCCGGAATTTTATTGCCGGAAGTATCTACCAGGTAATTGATCGCATCATTGCCTGTACTCAGTGAGCCCCACAATGACTTCACGTTCCAGAACTGCCGCCATTTTAATTTCCGGGTGAGCGGGATGAACCTGAAAAGCCCCGAGCCTAAATTATGCTCCAGGTTCACGCCGGCAAATTTATCACTCAGGTATTCGAAGCGGTTCATCAGGTTAAAAGACGACAGGCTGTAATAGTACAGATCATTACCTGGATGGTTCTCCAGGTTTGTGAAGGGCAGCGTTCCGTTTATGATGCCACCATAAACCTTATACCGCAAAGATCCATACGGTGATATCTTCATAAAATCCTTCACAGCCAATGAATACTTGGTGTAATCATAGGCGCTGTTGTATACGCCTTTTATTCCTTTGGCAACCGTCAGTTCCACGATGGGATATTTGGTGCCGAGTGAAGTACGGAAATAATCTGTTTCAATAAAGCGCTCTAGGTAAGCAAAGCGCAGCTTAAGCGCCACTTCAAAATTGGTAAGCGGTGTGCCACTGTTTACCTGGTAATATGATTTATAAGGAAGGTTCTGTAAGGGGTTGTGCTGGCGGTGAGCAATAAACAATTCGGTAGAGAATCCCTTGCCCCACTCTTTGAACACTTCGAACCGGATGTCTTTAGTGCTGATGAATTTGCGGGTGGTATTGGGCTTGCGTATGGCAAGGGAGAAGATATTATCCTGGCTTACCTCGCCCAACTGGCTGATGCCGTTGTCAACATCATTGCTGTAGGCAGCATGAAGCCGCAGCCAGTTGGGTTTCCTGTTTATGAGCCAGTAAGCTTCTGCAAGGCCTTTAAATTTTTTATCGCGGGTGCCGTAAGCCAGGTAGCCATGCACATAAACATCTTTCATTAATTTTTTGTTGTTGCCCAGGTCAAACCGGAAGCGGGTGCCTTCCCACTGGTTGGCGCTTATCCAGTTGAACCAGGGGCCTATTTCAAACTTGCCCACATTCCGGTAACCGCCTACCAGGAATTTTACATTCTGTTCAAACCGCTGGAACTTGGGCATGCTCGTGAGTTTATCGATCGTTGTATAGATCCCCTTTTCGTTTTTCGACAGGGTATCATGCCGCAATGTGTTCCAGGTGGAATCGGATTTTTCTGTAACCCCTTTTTGGGTTGTTACCACTTCTTCAATATGCTGGCCTTTAAAAGCTTCCGTTAATGAATCACTGTTTATCACAATGTCTTTATAGGAGGTGGTCTTCCGCCCGATGAATGTCAGCGATTTTTTTCCGAGCACCCGGAAATCGGCAAAGAATTTATCCCGGTTCAAAAAGATCACCGAGTCATTGACGGGAATGTATTCCTGGAAGACGCTGATGCGGTCGATATAATTGATGTTGGCATCCTTACCCAGGTATAAAGAGATCTTCCGTATCTGGAATGTTTTTTCTGTTACCCAGGCATCTCCCTCAAAGGTATTCTGGCCGGGCCGCTTAGGCCTGAAAACAAAATGGTATAATTTCTTCTGGTTAACGATCTGCGTATCGGGTACGGAAAAGGTATAAAAGGCATCTCCGTTGTCATTGAACGGACTGATAAAATCTTTGTCCATTACATTAATGAAATTGCTGTAGATGCTCACATTCTGGTTCATTACACCCAGTACCTTACTCACACTTTCAATATTGATGCCCAGGTTCTCGGCCCCTACGATCTTACTGGCCTTGATGGTCTCATTGAATTTTTTTGGTTTATCCTGGTATGCATAATCACTCAGGGTTTCTGTGAGGTAAATGGGTAAAAAGGGCACGGCTTCAGAGGTACTGTCCATGCTGTCGAAAATGAAGGAAAAATTCTTTAATAAAAAATTCTTCCGGGCTTTGTCGGCATTAAAATTCTTGATGTCGATCTCCAGTTTATTATAGGCTTCATAACTGAAGTTACTAAGGTCGTAGCGGTTATACTGTTTCTTTTTGCTCATGATCTTCTTCCACAGGTAAAGCCCGCGGTTGAATTTTAATTTTACCACCACTTCGTTGTTAAGGCCGCCTCTTTCGAGCTGTATGTTCAGCGGCTTTTCATTGTTAAGGGATGAGATGGGAACTTTATAAAGTTTGTAGCCAGCATAACTTACTACCAGGGTGTCTTTGGTAAAGTTGTTGAAGTAGAACGAAAAATTACCGGAGCTGTCTGATGTTTTTCCAACTCCGGACCTGGCAAAATACACAGAGGCGTACATCACCGGCTCCTTGGTATGGTCATCAATGATTCTGCCTGTAAGCGACAGCGACTGGCTGACAGCCTGTGCAGAGAAAAAAATGATAAGTGAGAATGATATTATGAACCTGCGGATGATCAAACAATTAATTTTATGCGTTGGGTAAGGCATTGATGCCGCCAAAGATATTTTATTTTTCAGCGAATTCACCTATAAATAATGTTAAGCTGCTGGTATAATATCAGGTAGCCGACAAATTTGTTACCATTAAATAACCGGGAATTAAAAATTATTCTTTGCCATCATTTCCCTGAGTTTCTTTTCCAGTTCGATCACACGTTTTTCAAGTTCGGGTAAATTACGGCTGGCAGCCTGGCTGCGAAGTGCTGCGGTATAATCAAAGGCAGGGGAGCCGGTAACGGCCGAGTTAGGGGTCTTTATGGATTTACTGACGCCGCTTTGTGCGTTGATCTTTGTGCCATCGGCAATTTTTATGTGGCCCACAATGCCTACCTGTCCGCCGATCATAACATTGTTGCCTATTTTGGTGCTGCCGCTGATGCCGCTTTGTGCAGCGATCACCGAATTGTTGCCTACTTCTACATTATGGGCAATTTGCAAAAGGTTATCCAGTTTAGCGCCCGACTTAATAAGGGTGCTTCCAATGGTGGCCCGGTCAATGGCTGTATTGGCACCGATCTCCACGCCGTCTTCTATAATTACATTTCCAATTTGCGGAACTTTTTTCAAGGTGCCGTCTGCCTGTGGTGCAAAGCCGAATCCATCACTGCCAATAACCGTTCCTGCATGAATGGTCACATTTTTTCCGATGATACAGTCGTGATATATTTTTACGCCCGGGTGTATGATGCTGTTTTCACCTACGATCACATTGTCGCCCAGGAAAACATTGGGATAAATTTTTGCGCCATTGGCCACGATCACTTTTTCTCCTAAGTATGCAAAGGCTCCGATGAAAACATGGTCACCCGTTTTGGCCGATGCGGCGATATAAACCGGTTGCTGAATGCCCGTAAGCTGCTGCCTTTGTATCTGCTGGTATTTATCCAGCAGGGTGGCAAAGGCCGAATAAGCATCCGGAACCTTGATGAGGGTTGCGTTTATCTTTTGTTTTAATTCCTGCGATTCGTTGATGATGATGATGCTTGCACCGGTGCTGTATAAAAATTCTTCGTATTTGGGATTGGCCAGGAAAGAAAGCTGACCGGGCCGGGCCTCTTCGATCTTGCCAAATGATGCTACCGCGGTATCGGCATTGCCTTCAACCTTACCGTTGATCATCATGGCTATTTGCGCTGCAGTGAATTGCATAATAGTTAATAGTTCATGGTTAATGGTTCATAGTCATGGCATTGGTTCAGCAAGTGGTTTTCTATGAACTATGAACCATGATCTATACGCTATACTCTTGGATAACAAATGTAATATTTTTTAATGGTGCCCATCAGGTTTTGATTAATGAGGGCATTATCCACTTCAGAAATATCTTTTACCTCTCCATTTTTAAACAGGATATGAATATGTTCCTTACCCGGGTTGTAGGTGCTGCTGCTTACTTCGCCGGTAAACACCAGCCAGCCTGCTTCCTCTGTTGATAACCCTAACCTGCTGCATGTTTCGCTGGTTTTCTCTTCCACAATTCTTCCATCAACCGGTTCAGCGGAATATTGAATTTTCAGCAACTGGCGGTTAATGATCCCCAGGCAAAGCGTTGATAGAATTTTATCCTCGTGACGGCACCATCCTTTCATGGCTGCCAGCAGGTCATAATCATCCAGGTTGCAGAATTCTTCCAGCGTTACTGTCTGGATGGGCTGGTTGATGAAATTATCTAAGGGTTGCCGGGTTTTGGCTTTTATAAATTTTGCCCGTTTGATGATCTGCTTCAGCATCTGTTCGGCACAAAGAACCGTTTTATGAAGGTAGACCTGCCAGTACATGAGGCGGCGGGCCACTAAAAATTTTTCGATGGAGTAAATTCCTTTTTCTTCCACCATCAGTTCGCCATTATGTACCGTAAGCATCTTTAATATGCGGTCGTAACCGATCACGCCTTCATTCACCCCCGAAAAAAAACTATCCCTTGTCAGGTAGTCCATCCGGTCCACATCAAGCTGTCCGCTGATGAGCTGGTACAAAAACTTTTTATGATATTTGCCGGTAAAGATATCCAGCGTAAGTTGTAACCGTCCGTTGAACTGTTTGTTCAGTTCCTCCATGATCAGCAGCGAAATCTTTTCATGTTCCATGCCTTCGATCAGCACGTTCTCCAGCGCATGGCTGAAAGGCCCGTGGCCGGTATCGTGAAGCAGGATGGCGATCCTGGCAGCCTGTTCTTCGGCAGGCGTTATTTCAATGCCTTTATTCTTCAGTTCATTCAGTGCGTTGTACATTAAGTGGTAGGCGCCCAATGCATGATGCAGCCGGCTGTGTACGGCACCCGGGTAAACAAGGTTGGCCATGGCCATCTGGTTAATGCGGCGCAGGCGCTGAAAGTATGGATGAGCGATCACCTGGTTTATTAATTCATCATCAATGGTAATAAAACCATAAACCGGGTCGTTGATAATTTTTCTGAAAGCCATTAATAAATTTCCTGTTTGAAGTTTATAGTTTGCGGTTGCGCATCCGGCAGAACCGGTATTTGTTAAAAGATGCACAAAGCTAAATAAAGCTTAGCAGCCTTGATATAAAAAATTAAATTTGTAACTACCCCGGAATTGAATAACGCAAGACTGAACGGGCCACCAGGCAACGCCAAACTTTAAACCACAAACAGCAAATAGAAATTATGAACGTAGCAAAAATACTTTGGGTGGATGATGAGATAGACAGCCTTACTTCGCAGATCATGTTCCTGGAAAGCAAGGGGTATGAAGTGGAAACCAAGACCAACGGGTTTGACGCAGTGGAATATGTAAAGGATAATATCGTGGATGTGGTGTTGCTGGATGAGAGTATGCCCGGTATTACCGGCCTGCAAACATTGCAACAGATAAAGGAAATGAAGAGTACCCTTCCCGTGGTGCTGATAACAAAAAATGAAGCAGAGAATTTAATGGATGAAGCCATCGGTTCGCAGATAAGCGATTACCTGATAAAGCCCGTTAACCCGAACCAGGTTCTGCTCAGTTTAAAAAAGATCATTGATAATAAAAGACTGGTGGCGGAGAAAACAACATCGGCTTACCAGCAGGAATTCCGCAGTCTGTTCATGGCGTTGAACAGCAACCCCGATTACAACGAGTGGATGGAATTATACCGCAAACTTGTTTACTGGGAACTGGAGATGAAGAAGAGCGACAGTCCCGAAATGCAGGAAGTATTCCAGGCGCAGAAGGCAGAAGCCAATACCGAATTCTTTAAATTCATTTCAAAGAATTATGCATCGTGGGTAAGCCCTAAAAGCAGCGAAGGCCCCATCATGAGCCACAGCCTGATGAAGTTCAAGGTTTTTCCTCACCTGGAAAAAGGAGTGCCGCTATTCTTTGTGCTGATCGATAACCTGCGCTTTGATCAGTGGAAAACCATTCAGCCGATATTCGCCGAAAGTTTCCGCATTCAGGAAGAAGAGACCTTTTATGCCATTCTGCCAACGGCTACACAATATGCCCGTAACGCCATCTTTGCCGGCATGATGCCGGTGGATATTGAAAAGAAATTCCCGGTGCAATGGAAAAATGATGATGAAGAAGGCGGAAAGAACTTATTTGAAGAAGAGTTTTTTAAATCGCAACTGAAAGCACTTGGTAAAAGTGACCTGAAATATTCCTACACCAAGATCACCAACAACAACGACGGGCAGAAGCTGGTGGATAATATCCATAACATGCTCGAGAACGACATCAACATCATCGTGTATAATTTTGTAGACATGCTCAGTCATGCCCGTACCGAGATGGAAGTGCTTAAAGAACTGGCCGGCGATGAAACCAGTTACCGCAGCATTACGGCAAGCTGGTTCACCCATTCGCCCCTGCACCAGGCATTGAAAAAGATCGCCGATAAAAAATTGACCATGATCATGGCCACCGATCACGGCAGTGTACGGGTTAACACCCCGGTAAAAGTGATCGGCGATAAACAAACCACGGCCAACCTGCGGTATAAACATGGCCGTAACCTGAACTATGAAGCCAGGGATGTATTGGCATTCCGGGATCCCAGGGAGGCGGGGCTGCCGGTGCCCAACGTAAATTCATCGTTTATCTTTGCAAAAGGCGACCTGTATTTGTGTTATCCGAATAACTATAATCATTTTGCCAATTACTACCGCAATACATTTCAGCACGGCGGTGTAAGCCTGGAAGAGATGATCGTGCCGGTGATACGGATGACGAACAAATAAAATACTGCCCCAAACCCCTGAAGGGGCTTATAAAGAGTATTTGGTTCATAAAAATTTGTATTGTATCAATCAGTAAATTTATTTATCAACGATTGTTGAAAAAGATTTTTTTTATTACTCTTGATTTGTGGGAGGTTGCATATAAATAATAAACTTCAAAAGTCCCTTTAGGGATTTAGGGCATGAAATACACACAACACAATTTAGATAAGATCGAACGCATCGCCGAAGAAAACGGTTATGTGATCCGGTATGAACGGGGAACCTTTCAAAGCGGCTACTGCATATTGCAGGATAAGAAAGTGATCGTCATCAACAAATTCTTTCAAACAGAAGGCAGGATAAATACCCTCATCGACCTGATGCCCCAGCTGGATATAAACTTTGATGCGCTTACACAGGAAAGCCAGCACATGTATGAAGAGGTGATGCATGCCGGCATAAACAGGTAATTCCTGCCCGGAAAAAGATCCATTACTTTCTTATTGTTTATTTTGCATTGCTTATTTTACATCAACGATGCAATGCCCCTCTTTAAAAATAACATTTCTCGGTACCGGTACCAGCAGTGGTGTGCCCATGATCGGCTGTGATTGTGCCGTATGTTCATCGACCGATAAAAAAGACAAGCGGTTGCGGTCGAGCATCATGGTGACGAGTGAAGCAACATCCATTGTAATAGATACCACCCCCGATTTCCGCTACCAGATGTTGCGGGCCAATGTAAAAAAACTGGATGCCGTACTCTTCACTCATCCCCATAAAGATCATATTGCCGGGCTGGATGATGTGCGGGCCTTCAACTTCTTTCAGCATAAACCCATGGAGATATATGCGAACTCGCTGACCGAAGAAGGAATAAAGCGGGAGTTTGCTTATGCTTTTTCTGATAAAAAATACCCCGGCCTTCCCAACCTGAACCTGAATACGATCGATGGATCACCTTTTATTATCGGCGATATACCGGTGACCCCTGTGCTGGTATGGCATTTAAAAATGCCGGTGCTGGGCTTCCGGTTCGGGAGGTTCACGTATATAACCGATGCCAACCGCATTGATGATGAAGAGAAGGAAAAGATAAGGGGCAGCGAAGTGATGGTGTTGAATGCGCTGCGTAAAGAAAAACATATCTCTCACTATACATTGGATGAAGCCGTTGCCCAGGTGCATGAGCTGGAGGTACCCAAGGCTTATTTTACGCATATCAGTCACCAGTTGGGTAAGCACGAAGAAGTGAATGCCGGGTTGCCAACGGGAATGGAATTAGCATGGGATGGCCTGGAGATCCTCGAAAATGCGGTTACAAATCGGCGGTAAAAAACCCCGGTTGCAATACTTTCTGCATCTTAATGAATATGAAGTAAGCCATTACCACAATGGCAAGGATAAAATATAAGAGCATCTCCGTTTTTCCCGGAACCTTGATCTTGTACAGGGAACTGTGCTGCATGAATGAAGGGAAATAAAGCCAGATGATCCGCAGCAGTTGCATGAAGATCGCATACAGGCAGGCAAGGCTTAGCAGTATTTCAATAATGGTTTGCATGGAATAAGGTTTATCAATATCTGAATAATCAAAGAAGTATCCGAGCATGCACAAATCAAGCAAAACTGTTTTGCTGAGCAACGGTGATTTCCCCTTTGCGGAATGATTTTTTACTCTTGCACCTTGCGGCACCTGTTTTTATCTTGAACAGATGTCGGCCCCCCGGAAATATTTAGCAGCATATTTTTCCTTCACACGTAAGGAACGAACGGGGATCATTGCTGTTATGGGGCTGATAGTTTTGCTCGTGTTCCTTCCATTTTTATTCCCCTATTTTCTTCCTGAAAAAAAATACGATCACCGGCAGTTTGAAAAAGAGATCGCCGCTTTACAAATAAAACAGCCCGACAGTGGTGCCAGCCGGTTCAACAATTTTGATGAAAACAATTACCCGGATCTTTCCCAGCCATCTCAAAAAAATTATTACAGCAAACAATCCAAAGGAGAACTGTTTTATTTTGACCCCAATACACTGACAGTGGAAGGGTGGAAACGGCTTGGGATAAGAGAGAAGACGGCCAATACCATTCAGAATTATATTTCAAAGGGAGGTCATTTTTCCAAACCGGAAGATCTTGGTAAAATATGGGGCCTGCATGAAGATGAAGTAAGCCGGTTGATCCCTTATGTGCGGATAGCACAAAGGGAAAATGGAAAATATGTTTCAACCGAAAAGAAGGAATATGCCAATCCCCCGGAAAAAACCGGTTCTGGCAAGATCCCCATTGATATAAACAGCGCCGATACTTCTGTCCTGATAGCCCTGCCGGGCATCGGCAGCAAACTGGCAAACCGCATCATTGCCTTCCGGGATAAACTCGGCGGATTTTATAAAGTGGATCAGGTAGCGGAAACCTATGCATTGCCCGATTCCACTTTTCAGAAAATAAAAGAAAAACTGGTCCTCGGCAACGCGGTCCTTAAGCAAGTAAACATCAATACGGCAACACTGGAAGAGTTGAAAGCGCATCCTTATATCCGCTATACTATTGCCAATGCCATCATTCAATACCGCAACCAGCATGGAAATTTCACCGCTGCTGCTGATCTCAAAAATATCATGATCATCACCGCGGAGATATACAGTAAACTTGAACCTTATGTTACCATCCGGTGAGTTGCCGGCCCATATTTTAAAATTCTGTATTTTGCGCCCTCAATGATTGCGACTATATGAATTTCGAAACTACTGAACTAACTGAGCAGGTGGCACAGACTGCCCGTGATTTTGCCAACCAGCATATCAAACCTCATTTAATGGACTGGGACGAAAGCCAGGAATTTCCCGTACAGGTTTTTAAGGAAATGGGTAAACTGGGATTGATGGGAGTATTGGTGCCGGAAAAATATGGCGGCAGCGGCCTTGGATATTTTGAATACAATGCCATCATACAGGAAGTGGCAAAGGTTTGCGGCTCGGTAGGCTTATCACTGGCTGCACATAATTCCCTTTGCACGGGCCATATTCTTAGTTTTGGCAGCGAAGAACAAAAGAAAAAATATTTACCCAGGCTTGCCACCGCGGAACATATTGGTGCATGGGGATTGACAGAGGCCAATACCGGGAGTGATGCAGGCAATATGAAAACAACCGCGGTGAAGGATGGTAATGACTGGGTATTGAACGGTACAAAGAACTGGATCACGCATGGTAAAAGCGGCGATATAGCTGTTGTAATATGCCGCACCGGCGAACCAAGAGCGAAAGACAATGCAACCGCATTTATTGTAGAGAGAGGAACGCCGGGGTTTAGTGGTGGAAAAAAAGAAAATAAGCTCGGCATGCGTGCAAGTGAAACAGCCGAAATGATATTTGATAATTGCCGCATACCCGATACAAACAGGATCGGGGAGATCGGCCACGGATTCAAACAAAGCATGAAAGTACTGGATGGAGGAAGGATCTCCATTGCGGCGTTGGGATTGGGTATTGCAAGAGGTGCATATGAAGCATCCATACAATATTCAAAAGAACGTTACCAGTTCGATCAGCCCATTGCCAATTTCCAGGGCATCAGTTTTAAACTGGCTGATATGGCAACAGAAATAGAAGCCGCAGATCTTTTAATTAAACAGGCCTGTGATCTGAAGATGAGGGGCCTGCCTATGACCAAGGAAGCAGCCATGGCAAAATACTATTCAAGCGAAGTGGCGGTAAGGGCAAGCACCGAAGCCGTGCAGATATTTGGCGGTTATGGCTACACAAAGGACTTCCCGGTTGAAAAATTTTACCGCGACAGTAAATTGTGTACCATTGGCGAGGGAACAAGTGAGATACAGAAACTGGTGATCAGCCGGGAAGTGCTGAGATAAAGCACATCAAACACAATTTTAATTTATATCAATCGTTTTTCCGGGTACTATGACAAAAATGAAACTACTGACCGGCCTTGTGATCATTGTTGCCATAATCAGCTGCAATAACAGCGATGGCACAGGCAAGAAGATCGATCCGAATATTGATGCGGCCGGGTTATTTGCAACCAATTGTGCCTCCTGCCATAAATGTGATGTTGATTTCACAGGTCCGGCCTTGAAGGGCGCTGCTTCCCGCTGGAAAGATAAGGCCCTGATGTATGAATTTATGCG
>Ga0209023_10001432_pt1 | contig 32079 bp, 25 predicted proteins | sample LakOneMetagenome_FD_187468 | JGI IMG/M metagenome (GOLD analysis project Ga0209023, IMG submission 187468) | Freshwater and sediment microbial communities from Lake Erie, Canada (SPAdes) (version 2) | ecosystem: Environmental > Aquatic > Freshwater > Lentic | place: Lake Erie, Canada...
AACCCGAAGGCCATCCCTACCTGCGCCTGACGCGCGTGCTGGAGCCGGGCATGGTGGTGACGATCGAGCCGGGCCTGTATTTCATCGACATGCTGCTCGACGAACTCAAGGACCGCGGCCTCGGCCCAAGCGTGGACTGGGACCGCGTCGCGCAGTTCAGGCCCTATGGCGGCATCCGCATCGAGGACGATGTGGCCTGCACGGATGGCGATCCTGAGAACCTCACGCGCGAGGGGTTTGCGGCGACTTGATTTTGCTCGTCATCCCGGCGCAAGCCGGGGTCCAGCGTCTTCGTTTTGTATCACCTTTTGATGCGGTTATTCTTGCTTCGACGGCCACTGGGGATGGCGCACGAATCATGCTGATCAAGAAGGCGGACGACAAATCACGGCAGTTGGCCGACCTGGAACGTCGGGCCAACGGTGACGGCCCGAGTGCGAAGTATGCTAAGGCCAATTTCTACAAGCTCAAGAGCGGAATCAAGGGCGAGAAGGAAGCTGCGTACCTGATCGATTCCGACTACGGCGACACGAACAAGAATTGGTGTGTCATCCACGATCTCCGCGTCGAACATGGCGGCCGGATGGCACAGATTGATCATCTCTTGATCAACCGCTTCCTGGATTTCTTCGTCCTGGAATCCAAGCATTTCAACAACGGCATCCGGATCAAGGAAACAGGCGAGTTCGAGCAATGGAATGATTTCAAGAAAGCTTATGAAGGAATGGCGTCGCCAATCGAACAAAACGAACGGCATATCAAGGTTCTGAAGGACATCGTTTCAAGCATCGACCTGCCGACTCGCATTGGCATTCGAATAGCGCCAACCTTCCATTCGCTTGTGCTGATCAACACGGCCGCACGTATCGATCGCCCAAAAAAGTTTGACACCTCGAAAGTCATCAAGGCAGATAATCTCAAAAAGACCATGGATAGCCGTATTAACGAGATCGGGGTCTTGGCCACATTTGCCTCTACTGCAAAACTCGTATCCAGCGATACGGTCGAATACATCGCTAAACAGCTGGTCGGCCGCCACTCACCGCTAACCGCGCAAGAAACTCGAGATCTGCCAGTCCAGACGCAAAATCCAGAACCAACTCAGAAGGAGACTGTTTCGCCCTCGGAGCGGGTGATCGCTACCCACGCTCTTGTCACTGGTGGACCAACCTGCAAAGCCTGCGGTGGCCGCACCGGCAAGATCGAATACGCTTACACCTACTACTTCGCCTGCACGAAATGCGGGGAAAACACGAATCAGAAAGGCATCGCCTGCAAGCAAGGTCACGCGGCGAAGCTTCGCAAGAGCAAGGAGAACTTCTACCTCGATTGCCCGCAATGTGGCAGCAGTGATATCTACCACACCAACCAAACGGCTTAAGAAATGCTTGCGATCCTGACCATCCCCGTAATTCTTTATCAGCTTTTCTTTGTGCTGACGCAGTATGTTGCCCGCAGATTCGGGAATAGAACGGCAAATGTCGTTTTGGTGATTTGCCTCGTCTGGACGGCATTTCACATTTTCATACCGCTTCTGGCTGTTGTGCAGACTGTCGTGATTCTCGGTAGTTATTTCGCGTTTCGTCCAAAAGCGATCGAAATGACTCAGGAATCTAAAAACGACAGCCAAGACGCTGGATTCCCGCCTTCGCGGGAATGACGAGCGTTAGACGTCCCGCTCAACCCCCGGCCTCGCCAACTCCACTTCGACACCGAATCGCCTGCCGATTTCGGCGGCCAGCGTCTCGCGCGCCTCGTCCTCGCCATGCACCAGCGCCAGTGGCGGGTGCGGATCGAATCCCGAATACCACTCGATCAAGCCGTGCTGGTCCGCATGCGCGGACAGGCCGCCAACGGTGTGGACCTGCGCGTTCGCCTGCACGTCGCCACCGTGGATGCGCACCCACTTCGCACCGTTCACCAACTTGCGCCCGAGTGTGCCCTCGGCCTGGTAGCCGACGAACACCACGTGCGTCTCGCGCCGCCCGAGGCGATGCCGCAGGTGGTGCAGGATGCGTCCGCCATTGGCCATGCCGCTGCCGGCGATGACGACCGCACCGCGCTCGATGCGGTTGATCGCCATCGACTCCTCGGTCGTGACCGTGGCGTGCAGGTTCGGCAGGCGGAACGGATTCGGCGTGCCGCGCCACACGTCCTGCGCCTCGGCGTCGAACAGCGCGTGGTGGCGGTCGTACACCTTCAGCACGCGGTTCGCCATCGGGCTGTCGAGGAACACCCGCCAGCGCGACATCTTCCAGTCGTCCCAGTGGCGCGCGAACCAGTACAGCAGTTCCTGCGAACGCCCGACCGCGAACGCGGGGATCAGCACGCTGCCGCCGTCGTTCCACGCGCGTTCGAGGATGCCACCGAGTTCGGAAATCGTTTCCGCGCGATCCCTGTGGTTGCGGTCGCCGTAGGTCGATTCCATCAGGACGAGATCGGCATCGCGCACGGTTTCCGGATCGCGCAGGATAGGAGTTCCCTTCGGGCCGAGGTCGCCGGAGAACACCAGCTTCTTCCCGTCGGCCCACAGTTCGACGATGGACGAACCGAGGATGTGGCCGGCATCGCGGAACGCGATGTCGACCCCGGTGAGGACCGGCGTGCGCGCGTCGTAGCGCAGCGAACGCACCTGCCCCATCGCTTCCTCGACGTCGTCGCGGGTGAACAGCGGCATCGCCTCGGGCTGGCCGCGCTTGCGATCGCGGTTGGCGCGATCAGCGTCGTTTTCCGCCAGCGAGGCGGCGTCGAGCAGCATGATCGGCATCAGCTCGGCGGTGGCTTCCTGGGCGAAGACCGGGCCACGGAAGCCGCGCGCGACCAGCAACGGGATGCGGCCGATGTGGTCGATGTGCGCGTGGCTGGCCACCAGCGCATCGATCGACGCGGGATCGAACGGGAAGGGTTCGAAGTTCGCCGCCTCCATTTCGCGGCTGCCCTGCCGCATGCCGCAATCGAGCAGCACGCGTTTCCCCGCGCATTCGACCAGGTGCATCGAACCGGTGACCTGCCCGGCGGCCCCATGGAAATGGACGCGCATTCCGACCTCCCGTTGCGTGCCGGCCGACCCTAGCACGCGCGCGCGGCGGAGCGGCAATCGTGAAAATTCCGTGGCTCGCGCGGCATGACGTCCGACACCCTCGGGCCAAGCCGCCGCGTTTTACAGTGGGCAATGCCGCCCCGTGCGGGGCGTCCCATGCCAAGCCTGCCCGGAGCCCCTCGTGATCGCCAAACCGAAGTTCGCCGTCCTCGCCCTGTCGCTCGCCGCCGTCCTGGCCGGTTGCCAGGGCAACGACGCCTCCGCGCCTTCCGCCGACGCCGCGAAGCCCGACGCGACGGCGAAGCCGCAATTCACCCTCGACGAAAGCAAGCTCGCGCCGGCGATCAGCTTCGCGATGTCCGACCTCGACACCAGCAAGAACGCCTGCAGCGATTTCAACGGCTACGTCAACGGGAAGTGGGAAGCGGCGAACCCGATCCCGGGCGACCGCTCCTCGTGGGGCGCGTTCGACGCGCTGGCCGAGCGCTCGCTGTCGGTGCAGCACCAGCTCGCCGAACAGGCCGCGGCCGAGAAGAACCCGACCGGCGTGGACAAGATCGTCGGCGACTTCTGGGCCAGCGGCATGGACGAGGCGAAGATCGAGCAGCAGGGCATCAACCCGATCAAGCCCGAACTCGCCGAGATCGACGCGCTCACCGACACCGCGTCCATCGCCAGCTACATCCGCACCACCGCGGCCAAGGGCCAGAACGTGCTGTTCGACTTCGGCCCCGAGGCGGACTTCAAGAATTCGTCGATGAACATCGCCTATGCCACCCAGGGCGGCCTCGGCCTGCCGGAGAAGGGCTACTACTTCGACAAGGACAAGGCCGACAAGCTCGCCGCCTACCAGGCGCACATCGCCAAGGTGCTGCAGCTGGGCGGCGCGACGGCGGAGGACGCGGCGAAGCAGGCCAGGGACGTGGTCGCGTTCGAAACCCGGCTGGCCAAGGCCTCGCTATCGAAGGAACAGACCCACGACGTCGCGGTGTACTACAACCCGGTTTCGCCCGCGGACGCAGACAAGCTGACCCCGAACTTCCCGTGGACGCAGTTCTTCCAGGCGCAAGGCGTCGAAACGCCGAAGATGTTCTCGCTCGCGATGCCGAAGTTCCACGAGGAAGTGGGCAAGATGCTCGCCGACACGCCGGTCGACGCATGGAAGGCCTACTTCCGCTTCCACGCGATCGACGGCGCCTCGCCTTACCTCAGCAAGGCCTTCGCCGACGAGAACTACGATTTCTACGGCAAGACCATGCGCGGGCAGAAGGAGCAGAAGGCGCGCTGGAAGCGCGTGCTCGGCGCCATGGACGGCGAGATCGGCGAAGCGTTCGGCCAGGAATACGTCAAGGTCGCGTTCCCCGCCGACTCCAAGGCGAAGATGGAAACCCTGGTGCAGAACCTGCGCGACGCGCTCAAGGCCCGCATCGAGCACCTCGACTGGATGAGCGACGAAACCAAGGCCAAGGCGATCGAGAAGTGGAACAGCTTCACGCCCAAGATCGGCTACCCCGACAAGTGGCGCAGCTGGGATGGCCTGCGGACCAGCCGCGACAGCTACATCGGCAACATCCTTGCCGCCGACGAGTTCAACTACAAATGGATGATGGGCAAGATCGGCAAGCCCGTCGACAAGACCGAATGGGGCATGAGCCCGCAGACGGTGAACGCCTACTACAACCCGTTCCAGAACGAGATCGTGTTCCCCGCGGCGATCCTGCAGCCGCCGTTCTTCGACCCCAAGGCCGACGACGCCACCAATTACGGCGGCATCGGCGCGGTGATCGGCCACGAAATGACCCATGGCTACGACGACCAGGGTTCGCGTTTCGGGCCGGACGGCAACTTCAACAACTGGTGGACCGATGCCGATGCCAAGGCGTTCAAGTCGCGCACCGACAAGCTGGTGAAGCAGTTCGACGCCTATGAGGCGCTGCCGGGCCTGCACGTGAAGGGCTACCAGACCCTGGGCGAGAACATCGCCGACCTCGGCGGCATCAATGTCGCCTACGACGCCATGCAGCGCGCGCAGCCGGACAGCAAGCCGACCACGCAGGTCGACGGGCTGAGCCGCGACCAGCGCTTCTTCCTCGGCTTCGGCACGATCTGGCGCGGGCAGATGACGCCCGACTACCTCAAGGTGATCGTCAACAGCAACGAGCACGCGCCCGACCAGTTCCGCGCGATCGGCGCGCCCTCGAACATGCCCGCCTTCGCCGCCGCGTTCTCGTGCAAGGCCGGCGACCCGATGGCGCGCAGCGGCGACAAGCAGGTCGCGATCTGGTGATCCGACCGACGGGACGGCCCATGCCGTCCCGGGCACCCCGGGGCCGGTTCGAGGCCGGGCCGTGACCTTCGACACCCGCCCCGCGGCGGGTGTCGTCGTATGTTCGCCGGGTTCCGCGCCCGCCGCTGCGGCCGGAAACCGCCATACCCCCTTTCGCCACGCCCGGAGTCCTCCGTGACCGCCACGCCCAAGTTCGCCCTGCTCGCCCTGTCGCTCGCCGCCGCCCTCGCCGGTTGCGCGCAGAAGGACGCTTCCGCGCCCGCCGGCGATGCCGCCAAGCCCGCGGATGCGCCGAAGGCCGAGTACACCATCGACGAAAGCAAGCTGCCGCCGGTGAACCGCTTCGACATCGCCGATCTCGACACCGGCAAGAACGCCTGCACCGATTTCGCCGGCTACGTCGACGGCAAGTGGCTGGCGGCGAACCCGGTGCCCGGCGACCGCACCACCTGGGGCGCGTTCGAAATGCTGGGCGAGCGTTCGCTCGGCGTCAGCCACCAGCTGGCCGAACAGGCCGCGGCGAACAAGGACGCGAGCGGCGTCGACAAGATCGTCGGCGACCTCTATGCCACCGGCATGGACCAGGCCAAGGTCGACGCGGCCGGGATCACCCCGATCCAGGGCCGCCTCGACGCCATCAACGCGATCACCGACAGCGCGTCGATCGCCGACTACATGCGCACGACCACCGCGCGCGGCGAAGGCGACATCTTCGGCTTCGGCCCGAGTCCGGACTTCAAGGACTCGTCGATGAACATCGCCTACGCGTTCCAGGGCGGCCTCGGCCTGCCCGACCGCGGCTACTACTTCGACAAGGACAAGGCCGACAAGCTCGCCGCCTACCAGGCGCACATCGCCAAGGTGCTGGAACTCTCCGGCACGCCGGCCGCCGACGCCGCGAAGCAGGCCAAGGACGTGGTCGCGTTCGAGACGCGGCTGGCGAAGGTCTCGAAGTCGAGCGAGGAACTCTCGCGCGACGCCGAACTCGCCTACAACCCGGTCAGCATCGCCGACGCCGACAAGCTGACCCCGAACTTCCCGTGGTCGAAGTTCTTCGAATCGCAGGGCCTCGAGCAGCCGAAGATGTTCTCGCTGGCGATCCCGAAGTTCCACGAGGAAGTGAGCAAGATGATCGTCGACGTGCCGGTCGACACGTGGAAGGCGTACTTCCGCGCGCACCTGGTCGATGGCGCCTCGCCGTACCTGAGCGAGCCCTTCGTGCAGGAGAACTTCGCGTTCTACAACCAGACCATGCGCGGGCAGAAGGAGATCAAGGATCGCTGGAAGCGCGTGCTCGGCACGGTCGAGAACCAGACCGGCGAGGCGCTCGGCCAGTTGTACGTCAAGGTCGCGTTCCCCGCCGACTCCAAGGCGAAGATGGAAACCCTGGTGCAGAACCTGCGCGATGCGCTGAAGGTGCGCATCCAGAACCTGGCCTGGATGAGCGACGAGACCAAGAAGAAGGCGCTGGACAAGTGGGCGACCTTCACCCCGAAGATCGGCTACCCGGACAAGTGGCGCAGCTGGGACGGTTTGAACACCAGCCGCGACAGCTACATCGGCAACGTGCTCGCCGCCAACGAGTTCAACTACAAGTGGAACCTGGGCAAGATCGGCAAGCCGGTGGACAAGACCGAATGGGGCATGACCCCGCAGACGGTCAACGCCTACTACAACCCGCAGCAGAACGAGATCGTGTTCCCGGCCGCGATCCTGCAGCCGCCGTTCTTCGATCCCAAGGCCGACGACGCCACCAACTACGGCGGCATCGGCGCGGTGATCGGCCACGAGATGACCCACGGCTACGACGACCAGGGCGCGCGCTTCGGGCCGACCGGCAACTTCGAGAACTGGTGGACGCCGGCGGATGCGAACGGCTTCAAGGCGCTGACCAACAAGCTGGTGCAGCAGTTCGACGGCTACGAAGCGCTTCCGGGCAAGCACGTCAACGGCAACCTGACCCTGGGCGAGAACATCGCCGACCTCGGCGGCCTCAACGTCGCCTACGACGCCATGCAGCGCGCGCAGCCGGACAGCAAGCCGACCACGCAGGTCGGCGGGCTGAGCCGCGACCAGCGCTTCTTCCTCAACTGGGGCACGGTGTGGCGCCGCAACTTCACCCCGGACGAGCTCAACGTGCGCCTGGTCACCGATCCGCACGCGCCCGCCAACTTCCGCGCGATCGGCGCGCCCTCGAACATGCCGGCGTTCGCGGCGGCGTTCCAGTGCAAGGCCGGCGACAAGATGGTGCGCAGCGGCGACAAGCAGATCCTGATCTGGTGATCCGCGATATCGCGATGTGATGCACGAAGGCCCGGCATGTCCGGGCCTTCGCTTTTGTTGCATTTCCCTCTCCGTGGGAGCGAGCTTGCTCGCGAATGCTTTTCAGCGAAGAGCATTCGCGCCTAAAGGCGCTCCCACATGGGGAGGACTTCCTGCACTGCCGATCGGGCATGACGGCGCACAGACTCGGGTTTTCGCCATCCACCGGAGACGCCCATGCCCGCTTCCCGACCGCATGCCCTCGCCCTCGCGCTTGCCGCGACCTTCGCCGTCGGCGCCGTGCAGGCCGCCAACCCCGTGTTCGACGTCAAGCAACTCGACCCGACCGTCTCCGCCTGCCAGGACTTCAACGCCTACGCCAACGGCAAGTGGATCGCGGCGAACCCGATTCCCGCCGATCGCACGCGCTGGGGCGCGTTCGACGAATTGCGCGAGCAGAGCCTGGCCGCGCAGCACAAGATCGCCGAAGCCGCGGACGCGAAGGCGGACAAGGTGAAGGCCGGTTCGATCGAGCGGAAGATCGGCTGGTTCTACCGCTCGGGCATGGACGAGGCGGCGATCGACAAGGCCGGCTTCGATCCGATCAAGCCGGATCTCGATGCGATTTCGAAACTCGGCGGCACCGCCGACATCGTCGCCTGGCTCGGCAACGCGTACGCGAACGGCGAAGGCCAGGGCTTCCGCTTCGGTTCCGGCACCGATTACCAGGATGCGACCCGGCAGATCGCATTCGCCAACCAGGGCGGGCTCGGCCTGCCCACGCCCGATTACTACACGCTGGACGAGAACAAGGACATCCGCGCCGCCTACGTCGCGCACATCGCCAGGCTGTTCGAACTCACCGGCGTTCCCGCCGCCGATGCGAAGACGAAGGCCGACGGCATCCTCGCGTTCGAAACGCGGCTGGCCAAGGCATCGCTGTCGCGGGTGGAATTGCGCGTTCCGAAGAACCGCTACCACTTCATGAGCGTGGCCGAGGCGGATGCGATCACCCCGCACCTCGACTGGGCCGCGTTCTTCAAGGCGGTGAACGTACCGGTGACCGATGGCTTCTCGCTGTCGCAGCCGAAGTTCTTCGCCGAATTCGACAGGATGCTCGCCGACGTGCCGGCCGCGCAGTGGCGCGACTACCTCGCCTTCCACGCCATCGACGACGCCTCGCCGTACCTGTCGAAGAATTTCCAGGACGCGAACTTCGATTTCTACGGCAAGACCCTCAACGGCCAGCCCGAGCAGCGCGCGCGCTGGAAGCGCGTGCTCGACGCGGTCAACGGCGGCATGGGCGAAGCGCTCGGCCAGCTGTACGTGAAGGACTACTTCCCGCCGCAGGCCAAGGCGCGCGCGCAGCAACTGGTCGACAACGTGCGCGACGCGCTGAAGGCGCGGATCGAGCACCTGTCCTGGATGAGCGAGGAAACCAGGGCCAAGGCGCTCGGGAAATGGCAGGCGTTCCTGCCCAAGATCGGTTACCCGGACAAGTGGCGCAGCTGGGACGGCCTCGCGGTGTCGCCGACCGACTACTTCGGCAACGTGCGCGCGGCCAACCGCTTCGACAACCGCTACGACCTCGACAAGATCGGCAAGGCCACCGATCGCTACGAATGGAACATGACCCCGCAGACGGTGAACGCGTACTACAGCTCCGGCACCAACACGATCAACTTTCCGGCCGCGATCCTGCAGCCGCCGTTCTTCTACGCCAACGGCGACGACGCGATCAACTACGGCGGCATCGGCGCGGTGATCGGGCACGAGGCCGGGCACGGCTTCGACGACAGCGGCAGCCAGTTCGACGGCGCCGGCAACAACGTCAACTGGTGGACCCAGGCCGACCGCGATGCGTTCGACGCGCGCACCGGCAAGCTGGTCGCGCAATTCGACGGCTACGCGCCGCTCGCCTCGCAGCCGGACAAGCATGTCAACGGCAAGCTCACCCTGGGCGAGAACATCGGCGACCTCGGCGGGCTCAACTTCGCCTACGACGCGCTGCAGGCGGCCGACGGCGGCAAGAAGGATCCGATGATCGACGGCCTGACCCGCGACCAGCGCTTCTTCCTCAGCTGGGCGCGGGTGTGGCGCGGCAACATCCGCGACAAGGCGCAACTGGTGCTGCTCAACACCGATCCGCACGCGCCGGCGAAGTTCCGCGCGATCGGCGCGCCCTCGAACATGCCCGCGTTCGCGCAGGCGTTCCAGTGCAAGGCCGGCGACGCGATGGTGCGCCCGGACGATGCGCGCGTGGAAATCTGGTAAATCACCCCGAACTGCGTTTCCGCGAAGGCCCGGCACGTCCGGGCCTTCGTTTTCCGCGATCCGCGGGCACACGTCGCGTTCATCGGCCCGCGTCCCGGCCTTGCTAGACTCCGGGCTTCCTTTTTTGCGACGGAATCGCCCATGCCCGCAGCCCGACCGCTCGTCATCGCCCTCGCCCTCGCCCTCGCCACCACCCTCGCCGCCGGCAGCGCCGACGCGGCGAAGAAGAAGCGGAGCAGCGCCCCGGCGAAACCGGCAGCGGCCAGCGCCTGCAGCGATTACTACGCATCGGTGAACAAGGCGTGGATGGATGCGAACCCGGCCGATCCCGCGACCGGCGAAACCTCCGCGCTCGGGCAGTTGAGTACGCTGGCGCGGCAGCAGCAGATCGACCTGCTGAACGCGGCGATGCAGTCGCCGCAGACCGCGATGCAGAAACTGCTCGGCGATTTCTGGGCCAGCGGCCTCGACGAAGCCTCGGTGGAAGCCAACGGCGCGAATCCGATCGCGCCGCTGCTCAAGCGCATCGACGGCATCCGCCGCGACCGCGACATCGCGCCGGCGATCGCCGCGCTGCACCAGGTCGGCATCCCGGTCGCGTTCGATTTCGCCGCCGACATCGACCTCGCCGATTCGAACCGCCACATCGGCTACTTCACCCAGGGCGGCCTCGGCCTGCACGATCCGGCGTTCTACACCCGCACCGACGCCGACGCGCGCGCGCTGATGGCGCGCTACGCCGATTACGTGCGCAAGGTCCTGACCCTCGCCGGCACCAAGCCGGACAAGCTCGAGGCCGACGCAGGCGCGGTCATCGGCATCGAAACCGCCATCGCGCAGGCCTCGCGGGCGCAGCAGGCAATGCAGGATCCGCGCAGCAACTACGCGCTGGTTCAGGTCGGCGGGCTGAAGAAGCAGTATCCGCACCTGCAACTGGCGGAGTTCCTCGCCGCGCAGGGCGTGAAGGACGACAGCGTGTCGCTGGCGAACACGCAGTTGTTCGCGCAACTCGATTCGATGGTCGATGCCTACAAGCCGGACGCGTGGAAGGCCTACCTCCGTTTCCACGTCGGCGCGGCGATGGCGCCGTACATGTCGAAGGCATGGCGCGACGTCGATTTCGATTTTCGCGGCCGCGTGCTGCGCGGTGAAGTCGCCCCGCCTTCGCGCCAGCAACTGGTGCTGGACGCGATCAACCAGGCCGCGGGTCCGATCCTCGCCAGCGAGTACGTCGCGAAGTACCTGCCGCTGGCCACGCGCGCGCGCGCCGAAGCCATCGCCGACGGCATGCGCGACGCGATGTCGGGCGCCATCGACGGCAATACCTGGATGAGCGCGGAGGCGAAGGCCGAAGCCAAGGCCAAGCTGGCGAAGCTCAAGATCGAGATCGGCGCGCCGGCGCAAGAGCCGACGTTCGACGTGAAGCCACTGGGACGCGGCAATTTCGGCGACGACATGCTGATCGCCTCGACGTGGCGGCACCTGATCGAAATGCGCCGCATCGGCCACGGCAACGCCGACCGCCGCTGGGACGTGCTGCCGCAGCAGCCCTCGATCGGCTACGACCTGCTGCAGAACCGCCTGATCGTCACCGCCGCCGCATTGCAGGCGCCGATCCTCGACATGACCGCCGACCCGCGGGAGCACTACGGTTCGCTCGGCGCGCTGGTCGGCCACGAACTGACGCACGCGTTCGACGGCAAGGGCCATCTGGTCGATGCGTCGGGCGCGATGCGCGACTGGTGGACGCCGGCCGATACCGCGGCGTGGAACACGCGCAGCGGACAATTGTCGATGCAATACGGCGAATACCCTTATCCGGAGCTGACGACGAAGGTCAACGGCGGCATGACCGCGACCGAGAACCTCGCCGACCTCGCCGGCCTGGAACTGGCGTGGAGCGCGGTCACCGGCACGCAGGGCGGCACGCTGTCGTCGAGCGAGAAGCAGAAGTTCTTCTCCGGCTGGGCGAAGTTGTGGCCGCAGCACCTGACCGCGGACGGCGCCGCGCGCCTCGCCGCTTCCGACCAGCATGCGCCGGGCCTGTGGCGCACCAACGGCCCGCTCGCGAACCTGCCGGCCTTCGGCGAGAGCTTCAAGTGCAAGGCCGGTGGTTCGATGCAGTTGACGGAGTCGAAGCAGACGAAGGTTTGGCGTTGACGTTTCCATTCGTCATCCCGGCGAAAGCCGGGATCCAGGATCCGTAGGGCGCAATAAGCGCAGCGCATTGCGCCGAAAGTTCGATACGACCCATCGGCGCATTACGCCTTCGGCGAATGCGCCCTACAAAAGCTGAAAGCTGGATTCCCGCATTGGACAGCCATTCGGCTGTCAGAAGCGACGCGGGAATGACGAGCAAAAATCAGCGCACGATCCTCGGCCGCGGCGGCCCGCGCCGCCCGAACGGCGGTTGTCCGCGCCAGTAGCGGATCATCAACCAACCGAACAACATGCCGCCGAGGTGCGCGAAATGCGCGACGCCCGGTTGCAGGCCGGTGAACCCCACGAACAGTTCGAACAGCCCGTACACGATGACGAGCGTGCGCGCCTTCATCGGGATCGGCGGGATCAGCAGCATCACGCGCTGGTTCGGGAACAGCATGCCGTAGGCCAGCAGCAGGCCGAAGATCGCGCCCGATGCGCCGATGGTGGGATAGCCGCCGCTGCCGTTCGCCATCATCCACGCGCCGACCGCGAGCTGGCACAGGCCGGCACCGACCATGCAGACCATGTAGTACGAGAGATAGCGCCTCTGGCCCCAGGTGTATTCCAGCGGCGCGCCGAACATGAAGAGCGCCAGCATGTTGAAGATGATGTGGGGCCAGTTGCCGTGCAGGAAACCGTAGGTCAGCAACTGCCACACGCCGAACCCGACGCCGGGCATGGTCGGATCGCCGCCGCTGCCGATCGGCCACAGCATGAAGGACGCGAACGCGGCATCGCCCAGCGCCTGCTGCAGCAGGAACACCAGGGCGTTCGCGATCAGCAGCGCCTTGGTGACGGGCGGCAGGTTGGAAAACATGCAGATGTCTCGTGGGGGGCGCGCCTATGATACCGGCATGGCGCGCAGCGACTTTTCACCGATTCCCGACATCGCCGCCGGCGACCACGACGCGCTCGCCGATGCGCTGGCCACGCGCGGCGCCTGCCGCATCCCCGGCCTGCCGGATGCGGAATCGAGCCGGGCCTTGCGCGAAGACCTGCTGCGCCTCGCCGATATCGGCGAACTCGCGCCGGCCGCGATCGGGCGCGGTACAGGCCGGGCGTTGCAACCGGTGCTGCGCGGCGACCGCACGCTATGGCTGGACGATCCGCGTTGCGGCGCGGCCGCCGGCGCGTTCCTCGCCACGCTCGACGCACTCCGCGTCGCGCTGAACCAACGCCTGTTCCTCGGACTCGCGGAAACGGAAGCGCATTACGCGCGCTACGCGCCAGGCGCGGGCTACGCGCGCCACCGCGACCGTTTCCGCGACAGCGATGCGCGCGTGGTTTCGCTGGTCGCCTATCTCAACGACGACTGGAACGAAGCCGACGGCGGCGCGCTGCGCCTGCATTTCGACCATGGCGCGATCGACATTCCGCCACTGGGCGGAACCGCGGTCTGCTTCCGCAGCGAACTCGAACACGAAGTGCTGCCGGCGATGCGCGAGCGCCTCAGCATCGCCGCGTGGTTCCGTCGCAAATCATAGGGTGGGCCCTGGCCCACCATTCGCAATGTCCGGAACGACGGTGGGCTTGAGCCCACCCTATGCGCGCTCCTACGGACCCCACACCTGCTCGTCGATGCTCGCCTCCGCGCGCGGCATGCGCACGCGGCCGTCGCGCACCTCCACGCCCTCGGCGCGCAGCCGCTTCGCCTGCTCGCGGAATCCGCGCGAACCCGGCGGGAATGCGATGCGCCCGTCCGAACGCAGGATGCGGTGCCACGGCAGGCCTGGATCCTCGTTGCCGCTGAGCACGCGCGCCACCATGCGCGCACGGCCGGGCAGGCCCGCGCAGCGCGCGACGTGGCCGTAACCCGCCACTTCGCCGCGCGGAACGGCGCGGATGGCGGCGAGGATGCGCTCGATGGCGGACGCGGCTTCCATCCGGGTTAGCATAGCCGCATCGTTCCCCCGGACGTCATTCAATGCACAACTTCGAACAGGTCCGCGGCCACCTCGCCGCCAGCGGTTACCGCATCTCCATGCAGGAACCCTACGTGGTGTGCGTGGAACTCTCGCTCGACGGCGGCAAGCGCCACCAGGCGATCTTCCTGTCGGAACTGCAGGACGACGACGAACGCGCCTACCTGCGCGCGAGCACGGTGATCGCGCCGACCACCGGCATCGACGGCAAGCGCGCGCTCGCGTTCAACTGGGAAAGCCGCGTCGGCTACCTCGCCATCGGCGAACTCGACGGCGTGCCCTACCTGCAGCTGTGCGAGAACCGCCCCTACGACGGCCTCGACGCCGCCGAGGTCGACCGGCTCATCCTCGAGATCGGCGGCATGGGCGACCGCCTCGAACACGTGCTGTCGGCGGGCGGGGATTTGCTCTGACCGTAGTTGGTGGTTCGTTTTCCACCAACCATCAACGACCAACCACGAACTGCTTTCCTCACGCCCAACCGGCGACTTCCATCAGCTTGTACAAGCCGTAGGCGACGCCGCCCGCGGCGGGGATGGTCAGGATCCATGCCCAGACGATGCGCTCGATCACGCCGAGCTTGAGCGCGCGCGGGTTCTTGGCGAAGCCCACGCCCATGATCACGGTGGAAACCGTGTGCGTGGTCGACACCGGCATGCCGAAATGCGCGGCCGCCATCAGCACCGTGGCCGAACTGGTATCGACCGCGAAACCGTCGAGCGGATGCAGCTTCACCATCTTGTGGCCGAGGGTCTTGATGATCCGCCAGCCGCCCGACGCGGTGCCCGCGGCCATGACCAGCGCGCAGGTGACGACGATCCATGTGGCGACGTCCTTCTCGCCCGATCCCGCGGCCGGGTGCAGGAACGCCAGCCATGACGGCAGGTCGTCCAGCGCGCCCGCGGCCTGCGCGCCGAACAGCGTCAGCGCGATCACGCCCATGGTCTTCTGCGCGTCGTTGTGGCCGTGCGCGTAACCCATGTACGCGGCGGAGACGATCTGCAGCTTGCCGAAGATCGCGTTGATCCAGCGCGGACGCGCGAGCCGCCTCAGCGGGCCGCCCGCGCGTTCCATGCCCGAGATCAGCGCCCACAGCAACACCATCAGCAGCACGCCGAGCAGGAAGCCGACCACCGGCGAGGTCACCATCGGCAGGAACACCTTCCACACCAGGCCCTTGTTGTGCGCCCAGTTGCCGACGTTCTGCGACCAGATCAGCGCGTTCCAGTCGTTGTGCGAGGCCGACAGCGCCGCGCCGCACAGGCCGCCGATCAACGCGTGCGACGACGACGACGGCAGGCCGAACCACCACGTCAGCAGGTTCCAGGCGATCGCGCCGAACAGCGCGCACAGCACGAGTTGCGAGGTGGCCTCGACCACCTCGGTGTTGACGATGCCGGTGGCGATCGTCGCCGCGACCGCGGTGCCGGTCAGCGCGCCCATCAGGTTCATGATCGCGGCGAGGATCACCGCCTGCCCCGGCGTCAGCACCTTGGTCGCGACCGAGGCGGCGATGGAGTTGGCGGTGTCGTGGAAGCCGTTGATGAACTCGAAGACCAGTGCGGCCCCGACCACGACCAGAACGAGGGTCAGCATGCCCGACCCCTTGAGTGAAGGGGGCGGCTTCGCCGCATCGCGGCGAGGCGGGGGGTGAGACAGTGCGCTTGCGCGGCATCGCCGCGCGCGCTGTCGAACGCCCGAGCGCTATGCGCGAGGGCCGGGCCGTGGAAGCACGATGCAAGGGCATCGGTGTAACCGATGCCCATCTTCCCGAAGCCGGGATGCGGACGCGCTTGCGGCATACGCTTCAGGACCTCAACTATTCTTCAGCACGATCTGGTACGCGACCACGCCGGCCTCGCGGCAGCGGTCGATCGCCTTCTCCAGGATCTCGAAGAACTCCTTGAGCAGGAACATCTCGCCCGCGTCGAGGCGGCCGGAATAGATGTCGCGGTGCAGTTCCAGGATCAGGCGGTCGGCCTCGGCCTCGAGCACGCGCAGGCGCTCGTTGAGCTTGCTCATCTCCTCGAGCCGCATCAGCCGCAGTTCGGCCACCATCTCCACCACCACGCCGGCGGCCTTCTCCAGCATCGCCGCGCGCGGGGCGAAGTCGATGCCGTCGAGGCGGTGGCGGGCCAGGGCGAAGCGGTCGGCGAAGCGCTCGACCTGCTTGGGGATCTTGTACAGCGCCGAGGACAGCGATTCGATGTCCTCGCGCTCGATCGGGGTGATGAAGCTGTCGACCAGCGCCTTGCCGATCTTGTCGGAGGCGACGCGTTCGCGCTGGCGCGCCAGCTTGAACGGGTCCAGGCCCATGTTGCGGGACGGATCCTTGAGCATCTCGTACAGCGCCTTGGTGCTGTCGTGCGCGGCCGCGGCGGCTTCATCGAGCAGGTCGAAGAACTGCTTGCCGGATCCGAAGATGGTCTGGAGGGAGAACATGGGGCGCCCCGGGTTACTAAACGGTGGCAAGGGTATGGCGGGATTATGACGGTTTCATGACCTGGCGACCCCGGACCGCCCGCGCGGGGCGATGGCGGCACCTTGCTATGATGGCGCCGCGCCCCCGCGCAACTTATGGACGACGACATCCGCCCGCCGCCCCGCCCGCGCCCCGCCGCTCCGACGGCCAGCGCCGCTTTCCCGCCCGGACAGGACAGCCGCACATGCTGCAGCTGCTGATCGTCCTGCTATTGGTGCTGTGCAACGGCTTCTTCGCCATGTCCGAAATGGCGGTGATGACCTCGCGCAAGATCCGGCTCAAGCAAATGGCCGCGCACAGCCGTGGCGCGCGCAAGGCGCTGCAACTGGCCGAGCACCCGGAAAGCTTCCTGTCCGCGGTGCAGCTGTGGATCACCCTGCTCAGCCTGCTCACCGGCTACTTCGGCGGCGAATCCCTGGGCGCACGCATCGCGGTGCCGCTGGCCCGGATCGACTGGCTGGCACCGTACGCGGACCGGATCGGCTTCGTCGCCGGCTTCCTGGTCATGCTGTTCCTGTTCGGCCTGGTCGGCGAACTGGTGCCCAAGCGGATCGGCACGCTGCGGCCGGAACGGATCGCGGCCGCGGTCGCCTACCCGATGGATTTCTTCGCGCGCGCGGCCAAGCCCTTCGTGGTCGCGCTGTCGTGGTGCACGCGCACCGTCATGCGCGCGATCGGCCTGGGCCAGGGCGACGCCGCGCACGTGACCGAGGAGGAAATCCGCCTGCTGGTGAGCGAAAGCCACGAGCAGGGCCTGATCGACGACGACGAACGCAACATGATGAACCGGGTGATGCGCCTGGGCGACCGCACCGCGGAAAGCCTGATGACGCCGCGCACCCGCATCGTCTGGCTCGACGCCGGCGCCGACTTCGCCGAAAACCTCGCCGAAATGCGCGCCACGCCCTACTCGCGCTACCCGGTCTACCGCGACAGCGACGCCGACGTGCTCGGCGTGCTGGAAGTGAAATCGCTGCTCGACGGCCTCGACCGGCAACCGCCGGACCTGTTCCGCGAACTGCGCCCGGCGGTGTTCGTGTCCGAATCCACGCATGCGTTGAAGCTGCTGGAGATCTTCCGCGAGGAACAGCAGTCGCTGGCGCTGGTGGTGGACGAATACGGCGACGTCACCGGCATGGTCACGGTCAACGACCTGATGGGCGCGGTGGTCGGCCGCATCCAGTCCGGCGAGAACCAGGACAACGACCCGCTGGTGGTGGAACGCGACGACGGCTCGCTGCTGGTCGACGGCGGCCTGCCGGTGGAGGAAATGCGCGAACTGCTCGGCGGCGGCGCGCTGCCCGACGAGGACGAGCACGATTTCCACACCGCGGCGGGGATGCTGATCGCGCATTTCGGCCGCATCCCGCGCGTCGGCGAGCACTTCGACTGGAAAGGATGGCGGATCGAGGTGGTCGACCTCGACGGACCGCGCATCGACAAGCTGCTGCTCGAACGGATCGCGCAGGACGCGCATGCCGACGACGCCTGACCCGCGGCGCCCGCGCGGGAAAGGCCCGCGCGATGGCGGCACGCGCGCCATCCTCGACCGCTTCGCCGAAGGCGACCCGGCGCAGACCCTGCGCCTCGACGAACTGCTGTCCGGGCTCGGGCGCCGCGCATTCGGCATGCTGCTGTTCGTGTCCGCGCTGCCGGCGTTCATCCCGATCCCGATTGGCGGCGCGATCGCCGGCCCGCTGGTGGTGCTGATCGGGCTGCAGTTGCTGGCCGGGAGGCGGCGGCCGTGGCTACCCGGCTTCATCGCCCGCCGCGGCCCGCGCCGCGAGGCGATGGCGCGCTTCGACCGCCGCATTTCGCCATGGCTGGCGCGGCTCGAACACCTGATCCGCCCGCGACTTGCATGGGTTCTCGATCATCGCGCGGCGGCCACGTTCACCGGCCTGTTGCTGGTGCTGCTCGGCGTGCTGACTTCGTTGCCGATCCCGTTCACCAACTACCTGTTCGGCGCGATGGCGCTGATGTTCGCGCTGGCCCTGCTCGAACGCGACGGCGCGCTGATGCTGCTGGCATGGCTGGCAACCGCGGCCGCGGTGGCGGTGTCGGGCACGTTGTCGGGAACGCTGGTCGAAGGCGCGATGCACTGGCTGCGTGCGATCGGCTCCTAGCAGCCGGCCCGACTAGTCCGGCGGGAACGCCCGCGCACGCAACAGCGCGGAGAATTCCGCGGCCTCGATCGGGTGCCCGAGCAGGAACCCCTGTGCAAGGTCGCAGCCGCGCTCGCGCAGCAGCGTGTACTGGCCTTCCAGCTCCACGCCCTCGGCGACCACCAGCATGCCCAGCGAATGCGCCATCGCGATGATCGCGGTCGCGAGCGCGAGGTCGTCGGGATCGTCGAGCACGTCGGCGATGAAGCTGCGGTCGATCTTGACCCCGTCCACCGCCATGCGCCGCAGGTGGCTGAGGCCGGAGAAGCCGGTGCCGAAATCGTCCAGCCACACGCGCACGCCGAGTTCGCGCAGCGAGGCCAGCGCGCCGCGCGCGCGCGGCTCGTCGCCGATCACCGCGGTCTCGGTCAGTTCCAGGTGCAGGGCTTCCGGCGGCAGCGTCGAGGCCTTCAGTTCGCCCGCGACCAGTTCCACCAGCGCGTTGCTGCGCAGCTGCCACGGCGACACGTTCACCGACACGAACGGTCGCAGCGACGGCGCGAACGCCTGCCACCGCGATGCGTCGGCGATCGCCCGGCGCAGCACTTCGCCGCCGATTTCCTCGATCAGCCCGCGCTGCTCGGCGACGTCGATGAACACCGCCGGCGCGACGTCGCCGTGCTCGGGATGGCGCCAGCGCAACAGCGCTTCCGCGCCGACCAGGCTGCGGTCGGCGAGGTTGAACACGGGCTGGTAGACGAGGCCGAGCTCGCCGCGGCCCCATGCGCCGTGCAGGTCCTGCTCCAGGCGCATGCGCCGCGCGACCGCCTGTTCCATCGAGCGGTTGTAGAACCGGTAGCAGTTCTTGCCCGCGACCTTGGCCTGGTACATGGCGATGTCGGCGTTCTTCATCAGCGTGGTGCTGTCGGAAGCGTCGTCCGGGAACACGGTGATGCCGATCGAGGTGCCGAGGAACACGTCGCGGCCGTGCATTTCGATCGGCCGTCCGATTTCGGCGACGACGTGCGCGCCGAGCCGGGCCGCGGCCTCGCGCGCGTCGCCGGAATCGGACTGCAGCATCACCACGAATTCGTCGCCACCCAGCCGCGCAACCTGCGCCGATCCGCCGGCGGCGTCCTTCACGACCGTGCGGATGCGCTCGGCGAACGCCACCAGCGCCTCGTCGCCGGCGTCGTGGCCAAGGGTGTCGTTGACGCGCTTGAAATCGTCGATGTCGGCGAACAGCAGCACCAGTTGCTGCCCGCTGCCGCGCATCCGGGTCAGGCTTCCATCGAGCATCTCGCGGAACGAGAGCCGGTTGGCCAGCCCGGTCAGCGGATCGGTGTAGGCCATGCGCCGGGTATCGCGGTCGTGGCGCGCGATCGCCGTGCCCATGCGCCGGAACGCGCGCATCAATTCGCCGATTTCGTCGTTGCGGCCGCTGTCGGCGATGCTGGTGTCGTAGTTGCCGCGCTCGATGTCCTGCGCCGCGAGCGCGAGCGAACGGATCGGCGCGATCAGCAGGCGCTGCACCATCAGGCCGACGACGGCCGCGAGCAGCAGCAGCAGGCCGAGGATGCCGCCCATGAACGCGACATGGCGGGAATTGATTTCGCTCAGGCGCTCGCCGAGCCGCTTCGACGACGAAGCCTCCGCCGCGCGCAGCCCGGCCAGCGAATAGCCGACGCGCAGGCCGCCGATGCGTTCCTGGCCCAGGCGCAGCGGAGCCGAGACCTCGAGCACGTCGTCGGTTTGCTGCACGTGCACGCCGTCCGCGGCCCTGGCCTCGTAGGCCAGCGGGTCGCGCATCGGCTGGCCGAAGGTCGGGATATCGGCCGAACCGTCGTGGAGCACGTTGCCGTCGCCGTCGTAGACGATGACGTAATGCACGTTCGGTTGTTGCAGCAGCGCGCGCGCGGTGCGCCCGACCGCGTCGAGGTCGAAGTAGTACACCGGGTTCACCAGCGAATCCGCCGCCTGCGACACCGTGCTTTCGCCGCGGCTGCGCAGGCTGCCCGACACCATCTGGTGGATCTCGTTGCCGCTCTGCGCGAGGATTTCGCCCTGGGTCGCGTTCTGGCGCAGCAACAGCACGCCCAGCGCCGCCGCGACCAGCGCCAGGGAAATCGCGACGAGGGCGAGGAACTTGGCCTGCAGGCCGAACAGCCGCTTCATTCCACCTTGTCCTTGACCTGCAGCACGCCGCGCTGCAGTTCGTGCAGGGCGCGCATCGAATCCGGGTCGATGGGCGCGAAGCCGCTGGTCTGGAAGTATTGCGCCAGCGCGGTGCCCGCGTCGGGATCGGACGCGGCCGCGAGCAGCAGTTCCCGCAGGCGTTCGCGGATGCGCTGGTCGAGCGTGCCGCGCACCATCTCCAGCGCGCGGGGATACTCCGGCGTGGTGCCGATGATCTCAAGGTCCGGGCGGAACGCGGGCGTCACCAGTTGCGGGTTGTCCCAGTCGACGCTGCTGACCGCGCCCACGTCGACCAGGCCCTTCTGCACCCAGGTCACGATGTTGCGTTCGGAACCCGCGAACAGGTAGCCGACGTCGTTGCGCCCGGGCCTGTCGCGTGGCGACAGCAGCAGCGTCAGTGGCAGGTCGCGCTGCAGCAGTTGCATCGCGGGGACGAAATACGCCGTCGTCGACGATGTGTTCTGGAAGGCGATGCTGTGCCCGCGCATTCCGTCGATGCCGTCGATGCCGGAATCGCGCCGGGCGAAGAACACGGTGTGGTAGGTATTGCGCCCGAAGCGCTCTGTGAGCAGCAGCGGGACGGCGTTGGCGCGCGCTTCCAGCCACATGCCGCTGGCCGAGGTCTCGCTGACCCAGTCCACGCGGCCGCGGCGCAGGTAGCTGCCCATCTGCTGCAGGTTCTGCGCCATCAGGATCTCGCCCTTGCGGATGCCGAGGTCGGCCATGCGCGGGACGATGTAGTCGAGCAGCGGCTTGAGCTGTTCGTAATGGTGCTTCGGATCGTCGCTGATGCGGCCGAGCACGAGCACCTGCGGATCGTCGCTGGAAGCAGCCGCGGGCTTCGCCCAGCACGCCAGCAGGCAGCCAAGCAAGGCGAGGACTCGAAGGGACATTCGGCTGTTCGGCGTTCTTGGCGAAAGACAGCCGCGAGCCTAGCGGAAAGCCGGCGCGGGCGCGAGGACGCCGGCGTTTCAGCGCCCCGCGGCGAGCCGGGCCATGCGCTGGGCGTCGGCGAGCACGCCGCGCAGCAGCCGCACCTCGCGTTCGTTCAGGCCGGTGCGCAGGAACAGCCGCCGCAGCTTGCGCATCGCCGTTTCGGGCGCGCGCCCCTTGTGGAAGTCGATCGCGTCGAGGGTCTCCGCCAGTTGCGCGAACAAGCCCTCGAGCTGGGCGTGGGTCGCGGGCGGATCGCTTCCTTCGCCGGCCTCGTCCACCGGCTCGGCCGCGAGTAGCGCCAGGCGCAGTTCGTAGGCCAGCACCTGCACCGCCGCGGCCAGGTTCAGCGAGCTGTAGCCGGGGTTTGCGGGAATGTGCACCGCCGCGTGGCAGAGCTGCAATTCGGCGTTGTCGAGGCCGGTGCGCTCGCGCCCGAACAGCAGCGCGACCTCGCCGCCGTCGCGCGCCGCCTCCGCCACCCGCGCCGCGGCCTCGCGCGGCGACAGCATCGGCAAGGCGATGCGGCGATCGCGCGCGGTGCAACCGAGCACCAGCGTGCAATCGGCGACGGCTTCGGCCGGATCGCCGAGCACGCGCGCGGATTCGAGCACGTCTCCGGCGCCGGCGGCGAGCGCGTCGGCCTCGGCATGCGGGAAACGCTCGGGCGCGACCAGCACCAGCCGCGAAAGGCCCATGGTCTTCAGCGCGCGCGCCGCCGAACCGATGTTGCCCGGGTGCTGGGTACCGACCAGCACCATGCGCACGCGGCCGAAACCGGCTTCGATGGCTGGAATCGCGTTCGAATCGTCGCTCATGGCGCGAATGGTAAACTCCGCGCCCCGGCCCCCGCGCCGGCCTGCTCTTTTCCCTCGCCCGCCGCCCCTCCACGAGGTCCGTTCCCATGCAGAAGCCTGCCGTCACGCTCATGGTCAGGGCGGCCCGCGCCGGCGGCAGCGTGCTGCTGCGGAACATGCACAAGCTCGACGCGCTGAACGTGGTCGAGAAGCAGCGCATGGATTACGCCAGCGAAGTCGACGGACTGGCCGAGGAAGCGATCGTCAAGGAACTGCGCAAGGCCGGCCCCGAATACGCGGTGCTCGGCGAGGAAGGCGGCCACCAGCCCGCTCGCGGCGGCAGGAAGTCCAGGTTCACCTGGGTGATCGATCCGCTCGACGGCACCAGCAACTACCTGCGCGGCATTCCGCACTGGTGCGTGTCGATCGCGCTGGTCGACAACGGCGAACCGCTGCACGGCGTGGTGTTCGATCCGCTGCGCAACGAACTGTTCATCGCCTCCAAGGGCAGCGGCGCGGTGCTCGACGACCGCCGTTTGCGCGTGGCCGAACGCCGCGACCTCGAGGGCGCACTGCTCTGCACCGGCTTCCCGCCGCGCGAACGCGCGCGCGCCACGCCGCAGCTCGACTGTTTGAACGCGTTGCTGGAACAGGCCGAGGACGTGCGCCGCACCGGTTCCGCCGCGCTCGATCTTGCTTATGTCGCCTGCGGCCGCTTCGACGGCTATTTCGAGGCCGGCGTGCAGCCCTGGGACATCGCCGCCGGCGTGCTGCTGGTGCGCGAGGCCGGCGGCCGCGTCTGCGATTTCCGCGGCGCCGCGTTGTCGCGCATGGACATCGCCGAGGCGCGCGGCCGCCAGGTCGTCGCCGGCAACGTCAAGTTGGTCGAACCGCTGCAGAAGACCATCGTGTCCAGCGGCTACGCCAAGGCGTTCGACTAGGCTGTTCCCCTCTCCCGCCCTTCGGGCACCCTCTCCCACAAAGGGAGAGGGGAAATCAATGATTCGTTTCGTAACCCGACAAAAAACCCGCGCAATGCGCGGGTTTTTTGCTCTCCCCTCTCCCGATGCGCTTGCGCGCATCGACCTCTCCCTCAAGGAGAGAGGTGACAAGCAAAGCTCACGGGCGGCGCGCCAGCGCCTCCACGTCCTTCGCCTTCGGCATCAGGTCCTGCTTGGTGACCGCGAACGGGCGCACCGCCAGCATCGGTACCGCGACCACCACCGAGGACACCACGACCACGACCGCGCCGATCATGTGCGTCTCGGCGAGGCCCTGCATCGATTCGCCGCCGTACAGGAACAGCGCCCACGCCGACAGGAAGAACATGACCGCAGTGATGATGGTGCGCGACAGGGTCTGGTTGATCGACTTGTTCAGCACTTCCAGCGGTTGCGCGCGCATGCCGCGGAAATTCTCGCGCACGCGGTCGAAGACCACGATGATGTCGTTGATCGCGAAGCCCATCACCGACAGCAGGCCGGCGAGCACGGTCAGGTCGAATTCGCGGCCGGTCGCGGAGACGTAGGCCACGGTCACGATCAGGTCGAGGAAGGCGGTGATCGAGGCCACCACCGCGAACTTCAATTCGAACCGGAACGCGATGTACACGAGGAAGCCGATCAGCATGAAGATCGTCGCGTACAGGCCGTTCATCGCCAGGTCCTTGCCGACCTGCGGGCCGACGAACTCGGTGCGCAGCAGGTGGGCCGGGTTTTCCGGCGTGCTGATCGCCTTGACCACGATGTTGGCGACCGTCTTGTCGCCATCGGCGTTGTTGTGCTCGCCCTGCGGCTGCAGGCGGATCATCACGTCGTTGCCGCCGCCGAAGGTCTGCACCTCGGCGTGGCCGTAGCCGATCGAATCGAGTTGCTTGCGGACCGCGTCGACGTCGAGGCTCTTGTCGAACCGCGCCTCGACCACGGTACCGCCGGTGAATTCCAGCGCGTAGTTGAAGCCCTTCAGGCCGATGATCGCGAGCGACGCGACGAACGCCAGCAGCGCCAGCCCCAGCGTGACCCTGCGCCAGCGCATGAAGTCGATGTTGGTGTCGTTCGGGATGAGGTGGAGCGGGAACAGTTTCATCGATGCGTTCTGCCGGTCAGATGGCGACGGTCTTGAGGTTCTTGCGGCGGCCGTACAGCAGCGTGGCGATCGCGCGCGAGACTGTGATCGCCGTGAACATCGAGGCGAAGATGCCGATGATCATGGTCAGGGCGAAGCCCTTCAGCGGGCCGGTGCCGAAGACATAGAGCGCGATGCCGACGATCAGGCCGGTCAGGTTCGCGTCCATGATCGTGCCGCCCGCGCGTTCGTAGCCGTGCTGGATAGCGGTCTTCGGCGGCATGCCGTGCCGCAGCTCCTCGCGGATGCGTTCGTTGATCAGCACGTTCGCGTCCACCGACAGGCCGACCGACAGCGCCAGGCCGGCGAAGCCCGGCAACGTCATCGTCGCGCCGAACATCGACATCACCGCGACCACGATCAGCAGGTTGAGCAGCAGCGCGATCGAGGTGATCACGCCGAACATGCGATAGTAGATGGTGAAGAACGCCAGGGTGAACAGGAACGCATAGAGGACCGCGGTGATGCCGCGCTGCACGTTCTCGGCGCCGAGGCTCGGGCCGATGATGCGTTCCTCGACGAAGTCCATCGGCGCGGCCAGCGAACCGGCGCGCAGCAGCTTGGCGAGGTTGTCCGCCTCGGTCTTTTCCAGGCCGGTGGTCTGGAACTTCTTGCCGAACACGCCGGCGATGCGGGTCGGCGACAACGCCTCCTCTTGCACCTTGACGCTGCGTACTTCCTGGCCGTCGACGATGGTCACGGTCGGGATGCGCTCGATGTAGACCACCGACATCAGCTTGCCGACGTTGGCGCTGGTGTAATCGAACATGCGCTGGCCGGCGGCGCTGTTGAGGGTGACGTCCACCGCCGGCAGGCCGTTCTGGTCGACGCCGACCTGGGCGTTCACCATCTGGTCGCCGGACGCCAGCACGCGCTTGCTCAGCAGCACCGGCATGTTGGTGTCGCGCACATGGTAGAGCTTGGCTTCAGGCGGGACGTTGCCGGTGCGCTCGGCGTCCTGCGCGTCGCCGTCGACCACGCCGCGGAATTCCAGCGTCGCGGTCGCGCCGATCAGGCGCTTGGCCTCGGCCGTGTCCTGCACCCCCGGCAACTGCACGACCACGCGGTCCTCGCCCTGGCGCTGGATGATCGGCTCGGCCACGCCGAGCTCGTTCACGCGGTTGCGCAGGGTGGTGATGTTCTGCTCGATCGCGTCGGCGCCGATCTTGCGCAGCTCGGTGTCGGGGATCGTGACCACGACCTGGCCGTCGCTCACGTCGACGCCCAGGGTCGGCTCCGCCTGGGCGATCGCCGCCCGCGCCTTGTCCAGCGCGCCGTCGGCGGCGGAAGGGCTGAGCGTGGCGACGATGGTGTTGCCCGGCCGCACTTCCACGCCCTGGTAGGGGATGCGGTTGTCGCGCAACGTGGAGCGCACGTCCTCGGCGAAGGAATCGATGCGCTTCTGCAACGCCGCCTTCTGGTCCACCTGCAGCACGAAGTGCACGCCGCCCTGCAGGTCGAGGCCCAGCACCATCGGCTTGCCGCCGAGCTTCGCCAGCCACGGGGGCACCGTGGACGCCAGGTTCAATGCGACCGTGTAGTCCTCGCCGAGCGAGTTGCGCAGCAGGTTGTTCGCCTTGTTCTGCTCGTCGAGGTTGTTCATCCGCGCCATCAGGTTGTCGCCTTCGATGGCGACGCCCTTCGGGTGCAGGCCGTCCTTGACCAGTTCGCCGCGCACGCGCGCGACCAGCGCCGCATCGAGTTTCCCGTTGCGGTTGGCGGTGACCTGGACGGAAGGATCCTTCTGGTAGGCGTTGGGCAGCGCGTAGACCACGCCGAGCAGCACCACGGCCAGGATCAGGAAATATTTCCAGCGGGCGAATTCGAGCATCGGGGCATCCCGCGCGGACCCGGGCGGGCCGCGCTTCGGTTGGCGGAACGGATCAGGCCGACTTCAGCGTGCCCTTGGGCAGCACGTTGGCGATGGCGGATTTCTGCACGCGGACGCGGACGCCGTCCGCGATTTCGACACCGATGAAATGGTCGCCGAGTTCGCGCACCGTACCGGCGATGCCACCGCTGGTGATGACCTCGTCGCCCAGCGCGAGCTTGCCGAGCATCGCCCCGTGTTCCTTCTGCCGCTTCATCTGCGGGCGGATCATCAGGAAGTACATGACGCCGATCAGGAGCAGCGGGAACAGCAGGCCGAGGCCGCCTCCGAACAGCCCCCCGGGCGCGGCCTGGCCGGCGGCGGCCTGGGCGTGGGCGGGGGAAATCAGCAGGTCGAGCAGGGTCATCGTCGGTCCAGTGCGGAAAACAGCAGGGAATTATGCCATGCCCCCGGCTTTTTCCTTCTCCCCGCGTGCGGGGAGAAGGCCGACCGCGGGCGCAGGAGCGCCCGCGAACAGCGACGCTGGCCCGGAGGGCGAGCGCCAGGGATGGCGCGAGTAACGCGGATGAGGGGCGTCAGGCCACCCATCGAACTCATGCGGCCTGAATGCGACGATTCAAGCCAACCCACCCCAACCCTCCCCTTCGTCGCGCGAAAAGGGTCAAGTGCGGGCGGCGTGGAAGGACTCCCGGAACGCGGCGAAGGTTCCCCGCCCGATCGCCGCGCGCATGTCGGCCATCAACTTTTCGTAGTACCAGAGGTTGTGCAGGGTGCCGAGGATCGGCGCCAGCATCTCGTTGCAGCGGTCGAGGTGGCGCAGGTAGGCGCGGCTGTAGCCGCCGGCGCAGGCCTGGCAGCCGCAGCCTTCCTCAATGGTGCGCAGGTCGCGCTCGTATTTCGCATTGCGGATGCGCACCGTGCCCGTGGTGGTGAAATAGTGGCCGTTGCGCGCGTTGCGGGTCGGCATCACGCAATCGAACATGTCCACTCCCCGAGCCACCGCCTCGACCAGGTCCTCGGGCCGACCCACGCCCATCAGGTAGCGCGGGCGGTCTTCCGGTAACTGCGGCGCGGTGTGGTCGAGCATGGCGTTGCGCTCGGCCTCGGTTTCGCCCACCGCGAGCCCGCCGATGGCGTAGCCATCGAAGCCGATGGCCTTCAAACCTTCCGCCGACCGCGTGCGCAGGTCGCGATGCACGCCACCCTGCACGATGCCGAACAGCGCCGCGTCGTTGCCTGCGTGCGCGATCTTCGAACGCTCGGCCCAGCGCAGCGACAACTCCATCGACTTCCGGACGGCGTCCGCCGCGACCGGCTTGCCGTCGACGTGCACCGGCGGGCATTCGTCGAAGATCATCACCACGTCGCTGCCGAGCACCTTCTGGATGCGCATCGACTCCTCGGGGCCGAGGAACACCTTGCTGCCGTCGGTCGGCGCGGCGAAGGTCACGCCCTGCTCCGTCACCTTGCGCCGGTGCGCCAGCGAGAACACCTGGAAGCCGCCGGAATCGGTGAGGATCGGCCCGTCCCAGCGCATGAAGCCATGCAGCCCGCCATGCGCCTCGATCACTTCCAGTCCCGGCCGCAGGTACAGGTGGAAGGTGTTGCCGAGCACCATCTCCGCGCCGAGGTCGCGCAACTGCCCGGGCAACATGCCCTTCACCGAACCGTAGGTGCCCACCGGCATGAACGCCGGCGTTTCCACGGTTCCGCGCGGGAACGTCATCCGGCCGCGGCGCGCGACACCGTCGGTGCCGAGCAGCTGGAATCGCATCCGGCTCATTGGACTGCGCCCTGCTTTTGCTCGTCATGCCCGCGCAGGCGGGCATCCAGCGTCTTTGCTTTTTTTCGAATCGAAACGAAAGACACTGGATCCCAGCTTTCGCTGGGATGACGGTGAAATTTTCGTGCGGATTTCACTTCCTCGCCTCCGGCCACAGCAGCATCGCATCGCCGTAGCTGAAGAAGCGATAGCGCTCGCGCACCGCGTGTTCGTAGGCCTTGAGGATTCGATCCTTGCCGGCGAATGCGGACACCAGCATCAGCAAGGTGCTTTCCGGCAGGTGGAAATTGGTCAGCAACGCGTCGACGCTGCGGATGCGCACGCCGGGAAACAGGAAGATGCTGGTTTCGCCGGCGAACGGATGCAGTTCGCCATCCTGCATCGCGCTCTCGAGCGCACGCACCACGGTCGTGCCGACCGCGACCAAGCGCCCGCCGGCCGCGCGCGTGCGCCGCACCTGCTGCACCAGTTCCGCGCCGACGTTCAGCCATTCGCTGTGCATGCGGTGTTCGCGGATGTCGTCGACGCGCACCGGCTGGAACGTGCCCGCGCCGACGTGCAGGGTGACGTGGCCGAAGGCAACACCACGTTCGCGCAGCGCGTCGAGCAGCGCCTCGTCGAAATGCAGGCCCGCGGTGGGCGCGGCGACCGCGCCGACTGCGCGCGCGAAGACGGTCTGGTAGCGCTCGGCATCGTCCGCGCCTGGCTCGCGCTGGATGTAGGGCGGCAGCGGCATGCGCCCGGCGTGCAGCAGCCAGTTCTCCAGCGGTTCCGGTACGTGGAAGCGCAACTGCCAGAAACCACCGTCGTCGCGCGCCAGCACTTCGGCTTCGCCGCCGGCATCGAGCGCGATGCGGCTTCCAACCTGCGGCGGCTTGCTCACGCCGAGCTGCGCGCGCGCCGCGTTGTCCGGCAACAGGCGCTCGATCAGGATCTCCACGCGCCCGCCGGTCGCTTTCTGCCCGAACAGCCGTGCCGGGATCACCCGCGTGTCGTTGAACACCAGCAGGTCGCCCGGCCGCAGCAGCGACGGCAGGTCGCGCACATGCAAGTCTTCGAATGCGGCATCGCCGGGCGGCACGAGCAGCAGGCGGCTGGCCGAACGCTGCGGCAACGGCGCCTGCGCGATCAGTTCCGGCGGAAGTTCGTAGTGGAAATCGGATTTTTTCAAGGCGGGGGCTAGGGGCTGGGATCTGGGGGTTGGGGAAATGCTCTTGCATTATCGCCGTCCCGACTTTGTCGTTTCCCCACTGGGATTACTCGCCCTTGGTCCCTAGTCCCCAGCCCCTAGCCCCCAACCCCCGACTCACCTCTCGAACTTCGCCGACAGGATGATCGACGATGTCGTGCGTTCGACGCCGTCCAGCCCGCCGATGCGGTCGGTGAGCTCGTCCATGTCGGCGATCGCCGGCACCACGCCCAGCGCGACCAGGTCGAACGGGCCGCTGACCGAATGCAGGGTGCGGATCTCGGGCATGGCGCGCAGCGCGTCCGCCACCGCCGCCATCTGCCGCGGCAGCACGGTGATCATGATGTGCGCGCGGATGTGGCCGCGCTCCGCGGATTCATGCACGCGCACGGTGTAGCCGGCGACCACGCCCTCGCGTTCGAGCCGTTCGATCCGGCCCTGCACGGTACTGCGCGAGAGCTTGAGCTTGCGCGCGATTTCGGCGGTGGAGGCGCGGGCGTTCTCGCGCAGGGCGCTGAGCAGGCGCTGGTCGGTGTCCGAGAGCTTCATTCCGTACGATCCATCCCATCGATTCGACGGAATATAGCTGCATTTCGTCGAATCTTGGACTACCTTTCGACGGAAATCTCCGGATAATGGAGTTTTCTGGCCCCAATCGTGGAGATTCCCATGGCCGTCGTGACCGACCTCCTCGCCCCGCTGCGCGCGCATGGCAAGGCCCGCACCAGCGGCCTCGCCGACGCCACCATCCTCGACTTCGCCGGCCGCGATCCGCAGCTGGGCGAAGCCATCGCCGCCGCCGCTGCCGAATACGAACACGTGCGCGCCGAGTTCCCGGAACTGCTCGGCCTGGACGAAGACGCGCAGACGCTGGAAGTCCAGTCCGGCTTCGTCAACTTCTACGCGCACGATGCCGCCAATCCCTACGTGGCGCTGGCCGCGCGCGGTCCATGGCTGGTCACGCTCAAGGGCGCGGTGCTGTACGACACCGGCGGCTACGGCATGCTCGGCTTCGGCCACACCCCCGAGAAGGTGATGGCGGCGCTGGCGCGGCCGCAGGCGGTGGCCAACATCATGACCCCGAGCGTGTCGCAGTTGCGCTTCACGCGGGCGCTGAAGCAGGAAATCGGTTCGACCCGCGGCGGTTGCCCGTACGCCAGCTTCATGTGCCTCAATTCCGGTTCGGAATCGGTGTCGCTGGCCGCGCGCATCGTCGACGCCAACGCCAAGACCATGACCGACCCGGGCGCGCGCCACGCCGGCAAGGCGATCAAGCGCGTGGTGGTGAAGGGCGCCTTCCACGGCCGCACCGACAAGCCGGCGCTGTATTCCGATTCCAGCCGCAAGACCTACGTGCAGTACCTCGCCAGCTACCGCGGCGAATCCAGCGTAATCACGATTCCGCCCTACGACGCGGACGCGCTGCGCAAGGTCTTCGCCGACGCCGATGCCAACGGCTGGTTCATCGAGGCGATGTTCCTCGAGCCGGTGATGGGCGAAGGCGATCCGGGCCGCAGCGTGCCGCCGTCGTTCTACCAACTGGCGCGCGAACTGACCCGCGCCCACGGCAGCCTGTTCCTGGTGGATTCCATCCAGGCCGGCCTGCGCGCGACCGGTTACCTCTCGGTCGTCGACTACCCCGGTTTCGAATCGCTCGACGCGCCGGACATGGAAACCTATTCCAAGGCGCTCAACGCCGCGCAGTACCCGCTGTCGGTGCTGGCGGTGACCGAACATGCCGCTGGCATCTACAAGCGCGGCCTGTACGGCAACACCATGACCGCGAATCCGCGCGCGCTGGACGTCGCCTGCGCGGTGCTGTCGCAACTGACGCCGGAACTGCGCACCAACATCCAGCAGCGCGGCAAGGAAGCGCTGGCCAAGCTCGAAGCGCTGAAGTCGGAATTGCCGGGGCTCATCACCAAGGTGCAAGGCACCGGCCTGCTGTTCTCCTGCGAACTCGCACCGCAGTTCAAGGGTTACGGCGCGGGTTCCACCGAGGAATGGCTGCGCGAACACGGCCTGGGCGTGATCCACGGCGGCGAGAATTCGCTGCGCTTCACCCCGCGCTTCGACATGACCGGCGAGGAACTCGACCTGCTGGTATCGCTCGTGAAGCGCTCGCTGCTCGAAGGGCCACGCGTGCAGCAACCGGCTGCGGCGTAAGCGCGATCAACTCCGGCGGCGGCGCAGCATCCACAGCACCGCCGCCAGCACCGCCAGCGAGATCGCCCACCACCACGCGCGCAGGAACGCGAACGCGGGATTCGTCGCCTTTGCATCGGCGACGGTATCGCTGGCCGCGACGACAGTTTCGGGCACCGCATCCGACGCGGGAATCCACACCCCGCCCTGCAATGCCACCCTGCCCTGCAGCGGCGGCAATTCCAGTTCGCGCCAATGCACGCGCAGGTCGCCGATCTGCGGATCGAGCGGATTGTCCGCGGTACCGAGGCCGTCGCCCTCCGGCTGGAATGTCGCCGCGAGGTTCGCCGGCAACGCGGAGAATCCGGGGCGGAAATCGCGCCAGTTGCCGAATTCCTTGAGCACGTCGTCGTCGACGGGCTTGCCGTCGAGGGTCGCGTCTTCGGCGATCCAGTAGCGCGTCTCGATCGGGAAACCGGCGGGATTGCGATAGTCCTTCGCGTA
>Ga0209023_10001433_pt1 | contig 32076 bp, 28 predicted proteins | sample LakOneMetagenome_FD_187468 | JGI IMG/M metagenome (GOLD analysis project Ga0209023, IMG submission 187468) | Freshwater and sediment microbial communities from Lake Erie, Canada (SPAdes) (version 2) | ecosystem: Environmental > Aquatic > Freshwater > Lentic | place: Lake Erie, Canada...
GTCGGCGTTTCTGTCGAAGAGCAGGCGCAGGCCCTGAAGCGTCAACCAGGGCTCGTGCTCGGTGAAGCACGAGCATTCGTCGAGGACCAACGGGGCCAGGTGACCCGTGGCGACGACGCGGGTGGTCGCCGGGTCGACTCCGAGCTCCGCCACGATGCGGGAGACCAGGCCCTCGACCTGGCTGGCGAACCCGAAGACGAGGCCGGACTGCATCGCCTCGACGGTGTTCTTGGCGATCACCTTGCGCGGACGCGCCAGCTCGACCTGGCGCAGCTGCGCGGCGCGGTCGCCGAGCACTTCGAGGGAGGTCTCGATCCCAGGAGCGATCACGCCGCCGACGTAGCGGCCGTCCCCGTCGACGACGTCGAAGGTGGTCGCCAGCCCGAAGTCCACCGCCACGGCCGGCACGCCGCCCGTGGCCACCGCGACGGCATTGCAGATCCGGTCGGCGCCCACCTCGCGGGGGTTGTCCATCAACACCGGGAGGCCGGTGCGAGTGCCGGGTTCGACGACGACGTGAGGCACCCCCGGGAAGCGGTCTAGCAGGACCGACCGCCACTCGCGGAGCACGGCGGGGACGGTGGCGCTCAGGGCGACGCCCTCGACCTCGTCGGCCACCTCCCCCAGCAGACCACCGACGAGCACCCCCCACTCGTCGCTGGTCCGCGACGGGTCGGAAGATACCCGCCACGTGCTCATGACCTCCGCGCCGCGCAGCAGCCCCAACGCCGTGTGACCGTTGCGGATGTCGACCGCCAGCAGCGCCATCGCTCAGTCCCCCGTCTGGTCCTGGAGGTCCATGCCGAGGTCGAACACCGTGACCGAGTGGGTCAGGGCCCCGACCGAGATGAAGTCCACGCCGGTCTCGGCGACGATGCGGGCGCGTTCGAGCGTCAGCCCACCGGACGCCTCGAGGGTCGCCCGGCCGGCCGTGATCCGGACCGCCTCGGCCATCACGTCGGGCGCCATGTTGTCCAGCAGGATGCGGTCGCAGCCCACCGCGAGGAGCTCGCGCAGCTGGTCGAGATCGGTGACCTCGACCTCGACGGGCAGACCGGGGTTCGCGGCGCGGACGGCTTCGAGGGCCGGCACCACGCCACCCGCGGCCACCACATGGTTGTCCTTGACCATCGCCATGTCCGACAGGCTGAACCGGTGGTTGACGCCGCCGCCGCAGCGGACGGCGTACTTCTGGAGGGCTCGATAGCCGGGCAGCGTCTTGCGCGTGTCGAGGACGCGGGCCCCGGTGCCGTCGAGGGCGGCCACCCAGTGAGCCGTCGCGGTCGCGACCCCGGACAGGTGCGAGGCGAAGTTGAGCGCCGTGCGCTCTGCTGTCAGCAGCCCGCGGGTCGGACCGGACACGCGCATGACGACGTCGCCGGGCGCCACGGCCGTGCCGTCCGCAAGACGATCCGCGACCTGCACGTCCTCGCCGACGACCACGGCGAAGACCAGAGCCGCGATCCCGAGACCCGCCACGACGCCGGCCTCGCGGGCCGAGAAGTCCGCGACTCCCCGGGCGTCGGCCGCAATGGTCGCCGCGCTCGTGACGTCGACGCTCCCGCCGGGCAGGTCCTCCTCGAGGGCACGCAGGATGTCGAGATAGATCGCCTCCGGGTCGAGCCCCGCCATGGCTAGCTCGGCCAGCAGGCCCTGCGGAAGCTGGGCGAACGGGGTCATGACCCTGCTCCCGCGCTGGCCCCGACCGTGGTCGTGGGTTCGTCGGTGGCCGGGGAGGGCCGGAAGGTCAGCACGGTCGACCCCTGGTCCATGGTGGCGTCGAAGTGGCCCGCCCAGCGGGCGTCGTCCCGCTCCGGGAAGTCCTCGCGCCAGTGGGACCCCCGGGTCTCCTCGCGCTGTCGCGCCGCCTCGGCCAGCGCCAGGGCGATGGTCACGAGGTTGGTGGTCTCCCAGGCAGCGGTGGCGACCTGGACCTCGTCGTCGGAGTCCACCAGGGCCCGGAGCTCACCCTCGGCCGCACCGACACCGACCGCGGAGCGCAGTACGCCGACCCGTGCCGTCATGACCTCCTGCAGCGCTCGTCGTACGCCGGCCGGCACGATGCCGGGGACGCGCTCGTCAGCCACCGGCTCGGCCCAGGGTCGCAGCTCGTCGGGCAGCACCTCGGCGATGCGCCGCGAGAAGACCAGCCCCTCGAGCAGCGAGTTGGACGCTAGCCGGTTGGCGCCGTGGACGCCGGAGCAGGCCACCTCCCCGGTGGCATAGAGCCCGGGAACGGTCGACCGCCCCCATAGGTCGGTGAGGATGCCGCCCGAGGCGTAGTGGCAGGCCGGGGCGACCGGGATCAGCTCGGTGGCCGGATCGACGCCATGGGCCCGACAGGTGGCGAGGATCGTGGGGAAGCGGCGCTCCCAGAACGCGGACCCTAGGTGGCGGGCGTCCAGCCACATGTGCGGGCGGCCGGTCTCGTGCATACGCCGGGTGATGGCCTTGGCGACCACGTCGCGGGGCGCCAGGTCCGCCAGCTCGTGGACGCCCTGCATGAAGCGGTTGCCCTCGAAGTCGACCAGGAAGGCGCCCTCACCGCGCACGGCCTCGGAGATGAGCGGCTGCTGACCTCGCGACTCGGCGCCGAGGTACATCACCGTCGGGTGGAACTGGACGAACTCGAGGTCGCGCAGCACCGCTCCGGCCCGCAGGGCCACGGCCATGCCGTCACCGGTCGAGACGGCGGGGTTGGTGGTCTGGGAGAAGACCTGGCCGAGCCCGCCGCTGGCGACGATCACGGCGCGGCAGTGCACGGCCCCGACGCCGTCGTGCTGTCCCTCCCCCATCACGTGCAGCGTCAGCCCGGCGATGGCTCCCTCGGCATCGAGCAGCAGGTCGACCGCCAGGGCGTGCTCGATGACACCGATGGCCGGGGTCCGCTGGACGGCGGCGATCAGCGCGCGCTGGATCTCGGCGCCGGTGGCGTCGCCACCTGCGTGGGCGATCCGGTCGCGATGGTGACCACCCTCGCGGGTCAGGCTCAGCTCACCGCTGGAGTCGTGGTCGAAGTTGGTGCCCAACGCGATCAGCTCGCGTACGGCGTCGGGGCCCTCGGTCACCAGGATTCGTACCGCCGCCTCGTCGCAGGCACCGGCGCCCGCGACGAGGGTGTCGCGCAGATGCTCCTCGGGGGTGTCACCCGGCCCCAGAGCTGCGGCGATGCCGCCCTGCGCCCACTGGGTGGACCCCGCATTGAGCACGTCCTTGGTGACCACCAGGAGCCGGAGGTCGGGCCGGCGCTCGTGGACCCGGAGGGCCGCGGTGAGACCGGCGACCCCCGAACCGATGACGACGACGTCGGCCCGGGTGGTCCACCCGGGTTCGGGGGCAGCCAGACGCTGCGGCACGGCCATTGGCGAAGGCTATCTCTGCGCTGGCACGCCGAGGACGACGGGCAGGTTGTCGATCAGGCGGGTGGTTCCGACCTTGGCGGCGATGAGGGCGCGGCCCACGGTGCCCGGCGGCGGGTCCGCAGGGAGCGGCCCAAGGTCGGCATCGGTCACGACGAAGTAGTCGAGGTCGACGCCGGGCGACTCGCGAAGCTCGGCCCGGGCCGCCGAGAGGGAGGCCTGCTCGCCATGGCATGCGGCGGCCTGCGCCGCCCGCAGCGTCCGCGACAACGCCGTCGCGGTGAGTCGCTGCTCGGGGTCGAGGTAGCGGTTGCGCGAGCTCATCGCGAGACCGTCCGACTCACGCTGCGTCTCGGCGCCGATGATCTCGACCGGCAGGCACAGGTCGGTCACCATCCGGCGGATCAGCGCCAGCTGCTGGTAGTCCTTCTCACCGAAGATCGCGACGTCGGGCTGGACGAGGCCGAACAGCTTCGCGACGACCGTGAGCACCCCCCGGAAGTGACCGGGCCGCGAGGCACCTTCGAGGATCTCGGCGAGTGGGCCCGGTTCGACCGTCACCTGTGGTTCGCCGCCGGGGTAGACCTGCTCGACCGACGGCGCGAACACCACGTCGACGCCCTCCTTGGCACAGAGCTCGAGGTCCGCCTCCAGGGTCCGTGGATAGCGCGACAGATCCTCCTGCGGTCCGAACTGCAAGGGGTTGACGAAGATCGAGACCACGACCGGGCCGTCGACCACCGCTTCGCGAGCGACCCGCATCAGGCTTCCGTGCCCGTCGTGGAGCGCACCCATGGTCGGCACGAAACCCACGCGGCGGCCGGGTCCCCGGCGCGACGCCACCAGGTCGGCCAGCTCCTCGCGGGTGCCGGCCAGGATCGGGCGATCGGTCATGTCAGCGGGCTCGACCCGTCGGTCGCCTTGAGGTGCGCCCGCATGGCGTCGTCGAGAACACGGCGGATGGCGGCGGCCCGGATCGGCAGCACGCGGCCGTCGGTGACGACTCGGTCCAAGGTGGCCCGCGCCATGGCGACGTACGACGGCAGCGTGTGCGGCGCGTTGGCCTCCACCTCGCGCACGTGGGCGCGCACGGTGTTGACGTCGCCGCGCACGATGGGGCCCGTGAGCGCGGCGTCGCCCGCGGCGAGCGCGTTGTCGAGCGCCGCGGTCAGCAGGGGGCGCAGGGTGTCGGCCGAGCAGAGGCCCTGGTCCTCGACGCCGGCCGCGCGGAGCAGCTCCATCGCCTGCGCCACCAAGGTGACCAGGTGGTTGGCGCCGTGGGCGAGCGACGCGTGGTAGAGGGTGCGCTTGTCCTCGGGGATCCACATCGGCCGGCCACCCAGAGCCCCGACCAGCTCGTCGGCGATCGTGCGCTCGGCCGGCTCCGTCGTCACCCCGAAAACACAACCGTCGAGGCGGTCGAGGTCGACGTCGGTGCCGGTGAAGGTCATCGCCGGGTGGATCGCCACAGGACGTGCGCCGACCCGGGTGACGGGCGCCAGCACCCCGACGCCATGACGGCCCGAGGTGTGGACGACGTACTGCCCGGCGCGCAGCGCGCCGGAGTCGGTGAGGACCGTGGCGACGTTGGGCAGCATGTCGTCGGGGACGGTGAGCAGCAGGATGTCGCAGGAGCGCGCGACCGCGCTGGGCTTGGCGATCGGGACGCCGGGCAGCAGCGAGGCGGCGCGGGCGCGCGAGGCGTCTGACTCACCCGAGACGGCGGTGATCTCGAACCCTGCTTCGCGCAGGGCGTGCGCCAGAACGGCACCGACCCGGCCGACGCCGATCACGCCGATGCGGCGGGCGGGCGTCGCCTGGTCTTGCGAGGGCACGTCGAACGGCTCAGCGCTGCTGGTCATCTCGTCGGACCTTTCGTTCCAGTCCCTCCGACCACCCTGTCCGCGTCTGCGGACCGGGCCGGTGTGGGTACCAGACGGTGGTGTCGGTCACTTGCGTAACGCTGAGGGTACGCAAACCCATCCACCTGCGGAACCGGACTGCCACGTGACGTAGATAACCCTCGGCTGGCTCGCGACCCTGGCCGTGGTCGTAGGGTGACCGCCATGTGGCGACGGCGACGCACCCCGCGACTCAGCGTGGTGGTCCCCGTCTATCGGGTCGAGGCCTGGCTGCCGGCCTGCCTCGACAGCGTGCTGGGCTCACAGCTGCGCGACCTCGAGGTCGTCGTCGTGGACGACGGGTCACCCGATGCGTCGGGCGAGATCGCCGAGCGGTACGCCGCCCGCGACCGCCGGGTCCGCGTCATCCACACCGACAACCACGGGCTCGGAGCGGCACGGAACGAGGGGTTGCGGCACGCCGAAGGGGCGTTCGTCGGGTTCGCCGACTCCGACGACGTCGTGCCTGCCACGGCGTACGCCGCGCTGGTGGGGTCGCTGGAGACGTCCGGTGCCGACTTCGTCACCGGTTCGATCGTGCGGTGGGAGGGCGGCCGGCTGGTCGAGCCACGCTGGATGACGCGCCTGCACGAGACGCCGCGGCACGGCATCACACCCGTCGAGCACCCCGAGATCCTGGGCGACGTCTTCGCATGGAACAAGGTGTTCCGGCGCGAGTTCTGGGACCGCGCAGGGCTGACCTGGCCAGAGGGGCTGCGCTATGAGGACCAGCCCACGACCACGCGCGCCTATCTGGTCGGACGCTTCGACGTGATCCCCGACATCGTCTATCACTGGCGGATCCGTGACGACGGCACGTCGATCACCCAGCAGCGCGCCTCGCTGCAGGACCTCGAGGACCGGATCGTCACGAAGCGCATGGCGCTCGCCTCGGTCCGCGAGCTCGGCGGGCCGGAGGTGGAGCAGGTCTTCGTGCACCGGGTGCTCGCCGGCGACCTATGGCGCTACCTCAAGGAGATCCCCGGCTGCCCCGACGAGTGGTGGGAACGCCTCCAGGCCCTGGTCTCGGAGTTCTGGGACGGCCCCGCACTGCTCGACACCGGGTTGCCTCCCGTACATCGGCTCGCGGCCTGGCTGGTCCAGCAGGACCGGCGCGCCGACGCCGTACGTCTCATGGAGTACGTCGCCTCCCGCACCTCACCGCCGCCCCGCCTGGTCGACGGCGACGACCGGTTGCTCGACCTTCCACCCGAGGTCCTCGACCCCGCCACCGTCCCCCGCGCGGTCCTCCTCCTCCGCCCCTCCGAGACCTGACGGCCCCCCGAAGTGGGACTCCCGGCCCCCCGAAGTGGGACTCCCGGCCCCCCGAAATGGGACTCCCGGCCCCCCGAAGTGGGAGGAAGGGCCCGGGCATAGGACTGACAACGGCCCAAACGCCCACCTCGCGGGGCCATCACTCCCACCTCGCGGGGCCACGGCTCCCACCTCGCGGGGCCATCACTCCCACCTCGGCGAGGGTCAGATGAGGCCCTCGGAGGAGAGGAAGTCCTGGGCTACGGCGTCGGGCTGCTCGCGGTCGACCGAGATGCGGCCGTTGAGCTCGGTGAGCTTCTCGGTAGTCAGGGCCGCCATCAGCTTGTTGAGCGGGTCCTTGACGTCCTCGTGGTCGGCCAGCCAGTCGGTGCTGATGGCCGGGACGAGGTTCTGGGCGGCCTGGATGCCCTGGTCGTCATTGAGCAGGACGAGCCCCTGGTCGGCGAGGGTCCCGTCGGTTGTGCTCGTCAGACCGAGCTGCGACTCGTCCTTGAGCACCGACCGGTAGGTCTGGTCGCTGGCGAACCCCAACGGGAGGATCTTGGTGATGTCGATGCCATAGACATTGCTGAGCCCGCCCTCGCAGTCGGGGCGGCCCTCGCAGTCGGGAGCCGCGGCCAGCACGACCTTCTTGCCCGACAGGTCGGAGAGGTTGGTCAGGCCGTTGTCGTCGGCGTACTTCTGGGTGACGAAGAAGGCGTTCTGGTCGGTCGCCGTCGACGGGTCGAGCAGCGTGATGCCCGCGTCGCTGAGCAACTGCTCCCCGGCCGAGATCGACTCGGCTGCGTCGCTCGTCACGATCGATGCCGCGTCGGCGCCGTTGGCCTTGGCGTTGAGGAAGTCGAGGACGCCGCCGACGTACTCGGGCACGATCTGAACGTCGCCGGGGAACTGCCCCATATAGACGTCGCGGGTGTCGACGAGCTGGACGGTGACCTGGTAGCCCTCGTGCTCCAGCAGCTGCTGGTACATGCTGGCGACCAGCGTCGCCTCGGGGAAGCTCTGCCCCGAGATCGTGACCGCACCCTTGTCGCCCGAGCTGCTGCTCGAGCTGTTGTCGTCGCTGCCAAGATCGTCACTCGCGCACGCGCTGAGGAAGAACAGTGATGCCGCGGCCACGGCCGCCCAACGTCGGATCTTCATGAACCCACCTTCTGTGTCCCGCGGCCGAGCGCCGCGCGTGTCCGGTCACATCTGTCGACCCAGGGGGAGGTACCCCCTCTCGCCGCGAGGCTAGCCCACCGCTGGTTGGGGCTCGCCGACCGCGGCCGCTGTCCGGAACGGCGAGGCCAGACGCTGGATGCCCGACCCGAGAACCTCGAGGACCAGGGCAACGAGCGCCACGACGATGGCACCCGCGATGCCCTTGCCGTAGTCGGTGTTGGCGAACCCGTCGGTGATCACGCGACCCAGCCCCGGCCCCGCCACGAGGGCCGCGATGGTCGCCGTCGCCCACACCTGCACACCCGCGAGCCGTACGCCGGTCGCCACCAGCGGCAGCGCCAGGGGGAGCTCGACCCGGGCGAACTGCTGCCACGAGCTCATCCCCATCCCCTGGGCCGACTCCTTGGCCGGCGCCGGGACCTCGCGGATCGCGACATAGGCGTTGGTGACGATGGGCGGCAGCGCGAAGGCGGCCAGCGCGATCAGCGTCGCGATCCCGGCCCGGCCGTAGGGGCCCACGGTGCGTACGCCGGGCCAGTCGGCCGCGACGAGAAGCGCGAGCAGCGCGAACGTCGGCACGGCCCGGCCGATGTTGGAGATGTTGATGGCCAGGAAGCCGCCGCGACCGACGTGACCGAGCCAGAAGGCGAGGGGCAGGCCGATGACCAGGGCGATCAGCAGAGCGGTGAACGACAACAGCAGCTGCTGGACGAGCAGGTTCAGCATGCCCCCGCTGCCCGTCCAGCTGGCCGGGTCGGTCAAGTAGCCCCACGTGTCGGCGACGACGTTCATGCGCGCACCCCCCGGGTCCAGGGCGTCAGCAGCCGCTGGGCCGCGACGAGCAACAGGTCGAGCGCGACGGCCAGGGCGACGCACAGCACGCACGCGGCGAGGAGCTCGGCGCGGAAGTTGCTGAACACCCCGTCGGAGATGAGGTTGCCCAGGCCCCCATGAGCGACCAGGGTCCCGACGGTGGTCAGCGCGACGGTCGAGACGGTCGCGACCCGCAGGCCGGCCATGAAGACCGGCAGGGAGAGCGGCAGCTGGACCCGCCACAACATGCTGCGCGAGGAGTAGCCCAGGCCGGTGGCGGACTCCACGACGTCCGCCGGCACACTGCGCAGCCCGTCGAGGATGGCCCGCACCAGGATGGTCAGGCAGTAGAGCGCCAGACCGATCACCACCGTGGTCGCGGTGATGCCGGTGAACGGGACGAGCAACGGGAACAGCGCGAGCGATGGGATCGTGTAGAGCGTCGTGGCGGTGCCCACGATGGCGGTCTCGAGGCGGCGATGGCGCCGCGCGAAGAGCGCCAGCGGTACGGCGATCGCCAGGCCGAGGAGCACGGCGGCGGCGGTGAGCTGGAGGTGCTGCACGGTCGCGCTGACGAGCTCGTCCTTGCGGTCGACGAGGTAGGCGCCGCAGACCCACTCGTTGACCAACCTGCTGTAGCAGCTGGGTTCTGAGCCGGCGGCCGCTGTGGCCGTCACGAGTAGGGTCACCCCATGGACGCTACCGCGGAGCCCATGATCCGGCTCGTCGGTGTCGGCAAGACCTACGCCGGTGGCACGGTCGCCGTCCACGATCTCGACCTCGAGGTGGGCCGCGGCGAGATCATGTGCCTGGTCGGTCCGTCGGGCTGCGGCAAGTCCACGACGCTGAAGATGATCAACCGGCTCATCGAGCCCACGGGTGGCCAGATCTTCCTCGACGGCCGGGACGTCACCTCGGTCGACCCGGTCCAGCTGCGACGGGGCATCGGCTATGTGATCCAGCAGGTCGGGCTGTTCCCTCACCAGAAGGTCGCGGTCAACGTGGCCACGGTGCTGTCGTTGCTCGGTACCCCCAAGGCCCAGGCGCGTTCACGCGCGCTGGAGCTGCTCGACCTGGTCGGGCTCGACCCCGACACCTTCGCCGATCGCTATCCCCACCAGCTGTCCGGCGGTCAGCAGCAGCGCGTGGGCGTGGCGCGGGCACTCGCCGCCGACCCGCCCGTGCTGCTGATGGACGAGCCCTTCGGGGCCGTCGACCCCGTCGTCCGGGCCCGGTTGCAGGACGAGTTCCTGCGCCTCCAGCGCGAGCTCCACAAGACCGTCGTCCTCGTCACCCACGACATCGACGAGGCGGTTCGCCTCGGCGACCGGATCGCCGTCTTCGCCACGGGCGGGCGGATGGCCCAGGTCGGTACGCCGTCGGAGGTGCTCGGCAGGCCCGCCGACGACTTCGTCGCCGACTTCGTCGGGTCGACCACAAGCCTGCGGCGGCTCGCGGTGACGTCGATCGACGCCGCCCACCTCGAGCCCCTGAACGGCCTGACGACCGGCGACCTGGGTGGGGTGATCGACGCCGAGTCGACCCTCGAGGAGGCGCTGGCCGCCCTGCTCAGGGCGGACAGCAACGTCGTCGGCGTACGGCGCGGGGCCACGTTCCTGGGCGTGCTCACGCCCAACGGTGTGCACCAGGCGCTTCGGGAGTCCCTGCGCGAGGGGTGAGCCGACGTTGTCGGGGCTCACCCCGCCCGGATCAACCCGCTTGGGCGACGCCCCGAGCAGGCGCGTGGCTGCCCATGCGCCAGGCGTCGAGCTCGGACTTGAGCACGTCGCGCTCCTGCTCGAGCTCGGCCACGCGGACGATCGCCTCGGCGGCGCGCTCCTCGGCCTCGTCGAGCTTGCCGGCGTAGTGGACCGTCTTGGTCTCGGCCTCGTCGGCGCGGCGCTGCTCGGCGCGAAGCTTGCGAGCGGTCTCGGCGGCGCGGTGCTGGGCGGCCACCAGCGCGTCCTCGACCTGTGCGAGCGCGGTCTGACTGTGGGCCAGACGCTCGCCCATGGAGCGGGCGAACAGCGTGTTCTCCGCGGACCGGGCGTCGGTCAGCTGGGCGTAGGCCTTGGCCTCGGTCGCCTTGACGTGACCGGTCTCCCGGCGGGAGTCCATCAGCTCGGAGTGGGTAAGGACGGTGGCGACGACGCCGAGAACGACGGCGGCGACGGCAGCAGTGACGATCAGCCAGAAGGAACCGACGACCACGGCCCCTCCGACGAGAGCGGCACCAAGGATCAGGAAGGCCGCAGCCGCCACCAGACGGCGGCTACGTTGACGGCGACGAGCGCTGGGGGAAGAAGCCATGGGGGCAGACTAAGCGCCCCGATCCCCCGATTCCGTGCGACACGCGCGCTCGAGGAGCGCCCCCGCCACGACCATGGCGACGGCCGCGAGGGCCGCCGCACCCGACCGGATCATCCGGTCAGGAGCCCCTTCGGCCGCGACACCGACCCAGCTGAGGGCATAGCCGAGGTAGGCGCCCGCGACGAGAGAGCCCGCCAGGGCACTCGCTCGACCGGCCACGAAACGGTTGACCATCTGGTGCGCTGCGGGCCGTTCGCGCTGCCCCTGCATGGCCCGACGGGTCGACCAGGCGACGGCGAACAGCAGGGCGGCGACGAACAGCAGGGCCAGGGCCGGCAGCCAGGTCACCTGGAAGGCGACGCCGTCGATCCGCTCGCTGACGGGATGGGCCAGCCAGCCCGCGACCAGTCCGACGATCGCCCAGACGGCCAGCGTCACGGGCGACACCGGGCGCAGCGTGCCGTTGCGTTGCCGCTCGCTCTCGGTGTCGTCCGGTGGGAAGGGCGCCTGATCCCTCACGGGATCTCGAGCACCAGATCGTCGCGGCGGGCCAGCCCACTCCGGTCGGTGTGCTCGAGCAGGTCCGCCACGGCCCCGGCATCGGGGAGTACGGCGTCCGGCTCGAGGTCGTGCCAGGGCTGGAGCACGAAGGCCCGCTCGGCAGCCCGGGGATGCGGCAGCCGGAGGGCCTCGGTGTCGGAGCGTCGGTCGCCCACGACGATGAGGTCGACGTCGAGCGTGCGGGGCTCGTTGACGACGCCGGTGCGCTCCCGCTCGTAGGCGTCCTCGATCGCCAGCGCACGGTCGAGCAACCGGTGCGCCGGGAGGGTGGTGTCGAGCAGGACGACGGCGTTGAGGTAGTCGGGCGAGCCGTCCGGGGAGTCGACCGGCACGGTCTGATAGACCGGCGAGACTGCGGTCAGGAAGACGTCGGGAGTGTCGGCCAGCGCGATCAGGGCACCTTGGAGGCACGACATCGGGTCACCCAGATTGGACCCGAGCGCGATCACGACCCGGCGGATCGGGTGCATCTCACCGGTGATGGTGTCAGCGTCGATCAGATGCGGGTTGGGCGTCTGGCTCATGGGCGCTCCTCTCGTCGGCGAGTGATCGTCACGGCCACGTCGGCGAAGTGGGCGTCGATGGGTGCATGCGGCTTGTGCACCGTGACCCGAGCCCATTCAACACGTCTATCCAAGCAGCACATGTCGGCCAGGCGTCCAGCGAGTGTCTCGATCAGGTCCACTGGGTGGGACTCGACGTCGGCCTTCACCGACAGGGTCAGGGCGCCGTAGTCGATGGTGTCGCGGAGGTCGTCGGAGGCCGCTGCCGGCCGGAGGTCCACCCCGAGCACCAGGTCGATGACGAAGACCTGCCCGTCGCGCCGCTCCTCGGGGAAGACCCCGTGGTAGCCGAGGCACTCGATCCCGGTGACGGCCAGCTCGTCGGTCATCCGGCCCCCTTCTCGTCGGTCGTCATACGCTCCCACACCGCGAGGGCATCGCGCGTGGCGCGCACGTCGTGGACGCGCAGCCCCCACAGGTCGTGACCGGCGAGCAGAGCGACGAGCGCGGCGTGGGCGTGCTCGCGGTCGTCGGTGGAGCGCGGCTTGCCGTCGGGGTCGGCGAGCAGCGAGCCGAGGAACGACTTGCGTGAGGCGCCGACGAGCAGCGGGAAGCTGAGGTCGCCGAGCCGGTCGAGCGAGCGGAGCAGCTGCCAGTTGTGGGCGGCGGTCTTGGCGAACCCGAGCCCCGGGTCGAGGATCACGCGGTCGTCGGGGATCCCGGCGGCGCGGATCTCGGCGACCCGGTCCGCGAGCTCGGCCCGCACGGCCTCGACGACCCCGCCCTGGTCGTCGTACGACGCGAGCTGCTGCATGCGGTCGCTGTGGGCCCGCCAGTGCATGGCGAGGTAGGAGGCGCCGCCGGCCGCCACGACCGCGAGGATGCGAGGGTCGGCCAGTCCGCCGGAGACGTCGTTGACGAGGGTCGCCCCGGCATCGACCGCGGCGCGGGCCACCTCGGCGCGCATGGTGTCGACCGAGACCGCGACCCCCTCACGCGTGAGCCGGGCGACCACGGGAACCACCCGATGGAGCTCCTCGTCGAGAGGTGGCCTGGCGGCACCGGGCCGGGTCGACTCCCCGCCCACGTCGACCCAGTCGGCACCCTGCGCGGCCAGCTCGAGGCCGTGCGCCACGGCCCCGTCGACGTCGTCCCACCGACCACCGTCGGAGAAGGAGTCGGGCGTCACGTTGAGGATGCCCATCACCTGGGGCCGAGCCGGCACCCGGATCAGCCCCCGCGATGGATGAGCGCCATGGCCTCCGCACGGGTGGCAGGGCTGTGCATCACGCCGCGAACGGCGGAGGTGATCGTGCGGGCGCCGGCCTTGCGGACGCCTCGCATGGTCATGCAGAGGTGCTCGGCCTCGATCACGACGATGCAGCCCCGCGCCTCGAGGATCTCCATCAGCGCATCGGCCACCTGGGTGGTCAACCGCTCCTGGACCTGGGGCCGCTTGGCATAGACGTCGACGAGCCGAGCGAGCTTGGAGAGCCCGGTGATCTTGCCGCTCTCGGCCGGGATGTAGCCGACGTGGGCCACGCCGGTGAACGGCACCAGGTGGTGCTCGCACATCGACCACAGCTCGATGTCGCGGACCAGGACCATCTCGTCGTGGCCGATGTCGAAGGTCGTGGTCAGCACGTCCTCGGGCGTCTGGCGCAGGCCCGAGGTGAGCTCGGCATAGGCCCGAGCCACCCGGGCGGGGGTGTCGTGGAGGCCCTCGCGCTCGGGGTCCTCCCCGATGGCGATGAGCAGCTCACGAACCGCGGCCTCGGCGCGCGCGTGGTCGAACGCGGGCACACTGGAGGGCTCCCGGTCAGGGAGGGAGATCGGGTCGGTCATCCGGGCGGGCGGGTCAGTCCCGGGTCGCCGTGTACGTCGCCGCCCGGTCCGGGCGGGGTGACGATGACGCCGTTGTCGGGGACGGGGACGGGGACGCCGGGAACCGTGCCGTTGGTGCCGTTGGTGCCGTTGACGACCTGACGGTCACGGATCTCCTGGGGGATCTCCACGGGTGGGATCTCCGAGGGATTGCGCTCCGGCGAGCCGGTCCAGGCGGGCCGCTCGGGGAACTTGCGCAGGTCGGCGAAGATCGCCGCCGCCTGCTCACGGTCGAGGGTCTCCTTGTCGACCAGCTCGAGCACGAGCGCGTCGAGGACGTCGCGGTTGAGCTCGAGGACGTCGAAGGCCTCCTGGTGGGCGTTGGCGAGCAGCCGCTTGGTCTCGTCGTCGACGACCGCGGCGACGTCCTCGGAGTAGTTGCGGGTGTGCCCGATGTCGCGCCCCAGGAAGGGCTCGGCGTTGCCGTCGCCGAGCTTGATGGCGCCGAGCCGCTCGGTCATGCCGTATTGGGTCACCATCGCCCGGGCGAGGGCGGTGGCCTTCTCGATGTCGTTGCCGGCGCCGGTGGTCGGGTCGTGGAAGACCATCTCCTCGGCCGCGCGTCCGCCGAGCATGTAGGCCAGCTTGTCGAGCATCTCGCTGCGGGTCTGGCTGTACTTGTCCTCGTCGGGCAGCACCATCGTGTAGCCGAGGGCACGGCCACGCGGCAGGATCGTGATCTTGTGCACCGGGTCGGTGTTGGGCATCGCCGCGGCGACCAGGGCGTGGCCGCCCTCGTGGTAGGCGGTGATGAGCTTCTCCTTCTCGCTCATCAGGCGCGTACGGCGCTGAGGGCCCGCGATCACGCGGTCGATCGCCTCGTCGAGGGCGTGGTCGGTGATCAGCTTCTCGTTGTTGCGCGCAGTGAGCAGCGCGGCCTCGTTGAGCACGTTGGCGAGGTCGGCACCGGTGAAGCCGGGGGTCCGCCGAGCCACCTGGAGCAGGTCGATGTCGGGCGACATCGGCTTGCCGCGCGAGTGGACCTGGAGGATCTTGAAGCGGCCGTTGAGGTCGGGGGCGTCGACCCCGATCTGCCGGTCGAAGCGGCCCGGGCGCAGCAGCGCGGGGTCGAGCACGTCGGGACGGTTGGTCGCGGCGATCAGGATGACGCCGCCGCGCACGTCGAAGCCGTCCATCTCGACGAGCAGCTGGTTGAGGGTCTGCTCGCGCTCGTCGTGGCCGCCGCCCATGCCGGCACCACGGTGGCGGCCGACGGCGTCGATCTCGTCGATGAAGACGATGGCCGGGGCGTTCTCCTTGGCCTGCTCGAACAGGTCGCGGACGCGGGAGGCGCCGACGCCGACGAACATCTCGACGAAGTCGGAGCCGGAGATGGAGTAGAAGGGCACGCCGGCCTCGCCCGCGACCGCGCGGGCGAGCAGAGTCTTGCCGGTGCCGGGAGGGCCATAGAGCAGGACGCCCTTGGGGATCTTGGCGCCGACGGCCTGGAACTTGGCGGGCTCCTGGAGGAACTCCTTGATCTCGCCGAGCTCCTCGATGGCCTCGTCGCAGCCGGCCACGTCGCTGAACGTCGTCTTGGGCATGTCCTTGGTGATCAGCTTGGCGCGCGACTTCGCGAACTGCATGACACCGCGGCCGCCGCCGCCCTGCACCTGGTTCATCAGCCACAAGAAGATGACCACGATGATCACGAAGGGCAGCAGGCTCATCAGCAGCGAGCCGATCAGGCTCGGCTTGGCGATCTCGGAGTTGGACTTCTCGATGGTGCCCTTGGCGATCTGCTCGTCGACCTGGGCGATGATGCCCTCCTGCTGGCCGTCGACCCAGTAGGCCGCGACCTTCTTGCCGCTGTCCAGCGTGGCCTTGATCTGCTGGTCGACGTCGACGAACGTCACGTCCTTGACGTCACCGGCCGCGATGTCCTTCTGCAGCTGGGACGTGGTGACCTGCTCATAGCCGCTCGGCGTGAGGTACTGCAGCGCCACCAGGACGCCGATGACGGCCACGACGATCCAGATCCAGGGACCTTTGAATATGCGCTTCACAGGCTTCTTTCGGACACGGCTCCATTGCCGCGCGGCTCCAGGGACCCCGTCGGCACTTGTGTTGAACTAACGACGGTACACGTCTTAGCAATTCCTCCGGGTGCTGGATCTGAGGATTTTCCTGGACGAATCTCAGGTGGAATCGCCCTGCGGACGGTCACGAATAGACGTGGGGGGCCAGCGTGCCGATGTCGCGCAGGTTGCGGTAGCGCTCCTGGTAGTCCAGGCCGTAGCCGACGACGAACTCGTTGGGGATGTCCCAGCCGACGTACTTCACCGGGACGTCCATCTGGGCGGCGTCGGGCTTGCGCAGCAGGGTCGCGATCTCGACGCTGGCGGGCTTGCGGCTGGCCAGGTTGGAGATCAGCCAGCTCAGGGTGAGGCCGGTGTCGATGATCTCGTCGACCACGAGGACGTGGCGGTTGGAGATGTCGGTGTCGAGGTCCTTGAGGATGCGTACGACGCCGCTCGACTTGGTGCCGGACCCATAGGAGGAGACCGCCATCCAGTCCATCTCCACGTGCCGCGGGAGCGAGCGGGCCAGGTCGGCCATCACCATCACCGCGCCCCGGAGAACCCCGACCATGAGCAGGTCCTGGCCGATGTAGTCCGCCGCGATCTGGTCGGCCATCTCCTGCAGCCGCGCCTGGATCTGCGCCTCGGTGAACAGGATGTCGACGAGGTCGCTCTCCACGTGGCCTTGGTCCATGCGCGAAGCCTAACGGTCGCGGCCGGCCGGGCCGGCCGGCGTCAGGTGCTGGACTCGACGGTGAGGCCACCGTCACGGCGTACGGCGCGCAGGTGGCCGGGCAGGTCGACCCAGCGCTGCCCGTGCCAGTCGGTGAGCAGGGCGTCGACGGCGACGACGTGCTGGTGGAACAGCTCGCCGGCGGGGGCACCGGCCCGCAGCGCCAGCAGCCGCAGCACGCGACGGCGTACGGCGGTGGGCAGCGCCGCCAGCTGCTCCACCGGGGCCGGGTCGGCCAGCCCGGCCAGCGCGGCGTCGGCCAGGTCGTCGAGGTGGTCCATGTCGACGCGGAGCTGGTCGGCGGTGCGGGCGAGCGTCTCGGCGACCCCCGGGCCCAGCTCGTCCTCGAGCAGGGGGAGGACGGTCATCCGGACCCGGGCACGCGTAAACCGCGGGTCCACGTTGTGGGGGTCCTCCCACACCGGGATGCCGAGCACCTGGCAGGCGGTCACGGTGTCGTCGCGGGAGAGGTCGAGCAGCGGCCGGAGGTAGCCGTCGAAGGAGCGCCGCATGCCGGCCAGCGAACGACCCCCGGACCCACGTGTCAGGCCGAGCAGGACGGTCTCGGCCTGGTCGTCGCGGGTGTGGCCGAGCAGGATCGCCGCGGCTCCGAACCGCTGGGCGACCTCGCCCAGCACCGCATAGCGTGCCTGGCGGGCGCCCGCCTCGACGCCGAGCCCGCCGGGGTCGACGGTGACCGTTGCGGTGACCGTCTCATCGGCCCCCAGCGCGGCCATCCGGGCGACGACGGTCGCGGCATGGTCGGCCGAGCCCTGCTGGAGCCCGTGGTCGACGGTCACGCCGACCACCCTCAGGGCACCGTCGCGCGCCTCGGCCACCGTCGCGGCCAGCAGGGCCATCGAGTCGGCGCCACCCGAGCAGGCGACGAGCACGAGGGAGCCCGGCGGCAGGTCGGCGAGCGAGCGGCGTACGGCGCGGCGGCACGCCGCCACCGCCGGATGCTGGGCCACCTCCGCCGCCTCGGTCAGCCCAGGACCCGGGACATCCAGCGGTCCGGGTCGGCGATCTCGGCCTTGTCGGGGAGGTTGTCGGCGGCCTCGAAGACCGCGTTGAACTGCTCCATCCCGGCCTTGTCGATCACCGCGCGGACGAACGCGGCGCCGTCGCGGTACTGCGCCATCTTGGCCTCGAGCCCCAGGAGCCGGCGCAGGATCTTGTCGAGGGTGCCGACGCCCTGGCGCCGCCGGTTGAACTTGGAGCGGATGCTGGCGACCGAGGGGATCACCGACGGGCCGACGCCGTCCATGACCACGTCGGCGTGGCCCTCGAGGAGCGACATCATCCCCGTGACCCGGTCGAGGATGGCGCGCTGCTCGGGGGTCGCCATCACCTCGGCGAGGCTGCCGCCCCCTCCCTTGAGGGAGTCGACCAGGCGGGTGATGACGTCCTCGGTGAGCTTGGCCGGCTCGACGCTCTCGCCGAGCGCGCGGACCTCGCCGAAGAGGTGCTCACGCATCCACGGCACCGCCGTGAACTGGACCCGGTGGGTCTCCTCGTGCAGGCAGACCCAGAGCCGGAAGTCGGTGGGGTCGGCTTGGAGCTCACGCTCGACGGTGACGATGTTGGGGGCGACCAGGAGGAGCCGCCCGTCGGGCTGGAAGAACGGGTCGAACTGGCCGAGCACCTTGCTGCCGAGGAAGCCGAGGACGAGCCCGATCTCGGCGCCGGTGACCCGCGACCCGATGGCCTGGGCCAGCCCGGTCGGTGGCCCCTTCTTCTCGCTGAGCTTGGCCACGAGGGGGTCGATGATCGTCTGGAAGCTCTGGGTGTTGGCCAGGACCCAGCCGGCCCGGTCCACCACGAGCACGGGCGCGGTGCGGTCGTGGGCGACCAGACCGGTGTAGTCACGCACGAGCCCGGTCGACCGCTCGGCGCCGGCGCGCAGCTCGGCGACGACGGCGGCGGCCTCGCCCGAGGTGACGGACGGACCGTCCCCGGCCAGCCGCGCGCCCAGGGAGGCGGCCACCTCCCAGTCGACCATCGAGGAGCTCGGTCCAGTCATGGCACTGACCCTACGGGGCACCTCAACTGGTCGGGCGGGTGCAGGCGCAGGCCGCGAGGTCGGCGGCGATGCGGTCGAGGGCGTCGCGCGCGGCCAGGGTGTCGACGACCGCGACGTCGTCGGCGACCGCGACGAACACGACCGGACCTCCCGAGGAGTCGGTGACCAGGCCCGCCAGCCCGTGCACCCCGGTCAGGGTCCCGGTCTTGGCGCGGACGACCCCGCGGCCCGCCGCGGCGGCGTCGCCGAAGCGATAGGCGAGGGATCCCGTGAACCCGGCGACGGGCAGGCCGGTGACCACCGACCGCAGCTCGGGGGTGTCCGGGTCGGCCGCGACCCGAAGCACGGCGAGCAGCGTGTCGGGGTCGAGGCGGTCCTCCCGGGACAGGCCGCTGCCGTCGAAGAGGCGCGCACCCGCGAGAGGCACGCCGAGGCGACGCAGGGTCTGCTCGACACCGCGGACGCCCCCGTCGAAGGTCGCCTCGCCCACCGTGGCCAGCCCCACCTGGTGGGCGAGCACCTCGGCCGCCTCGTTGTCGCTGACGTCGAGCACGCGCTGGACGATCTCCTCGAGGGGGGCACTCTGCACGGCCGCCAGCTCGGTCGCCCCGGCCCGCGCGTTCGCGTGGACCGGGGTGCCGGCGACGGTGATCCCCTGCTTGGCCAGGGCGGTCGCGAAGACGCGAGCCGCCCGGGCCGACGGGTCGGGCACGCGGCCGAAGCCGGACGCGGGGCGACCCTCGTCCACCCACAGCGCCGTGATCGGCGCGATCACCTCGTCGGTGCGATAGCTCGCCTCCCAGTGCGGGTTGAATGCCGGGCCGGGGAACAAGGAGTCGTCGAAGGTGACGCTCACGCGCCGTACGCCGTCGGCCCGAAGGGCTCCTGCCGTCTGCCGCGCGAGGGTGACGACGTCGGCCCTCGGTGGATAGGACGCCGCCTGCTCCTCGGGGGTGAGCGGCTTGCTCATCAGGTAGGGGTCTCCGCCGCCGACGAGGACGACCTGATGGCGTCGTGCCCCCTGGACGACCTTGGTCGTGAAGACGTGGTCGGGGCCGAGCACCTGGAGCGCAGCCGTGGTCGTCAGCAGCTTGGTGGTGGAGGCCGGGATGAGCGGGCCGTCCCCGAAGGCGTAGGTCGCGCCGGCGTCGTCGAGGGCGGCGGCCCGCACGACGACGTGCCGCCCGAGCGCGGGGTCGGCGAGGTCCTTCGCGAGCGCGGCGCGCACCCGGGCCGACCGGATCGCGACGCCGTCGGTGGGGTCGGCTTCGGCGACCGCCGCGGCGGACGGCGCCGGGGGTGCCGTGACCCCGAGGGCCTCCGGTGTCGCGGAGACCGACGGAGACCCGGACGAGCCGGGCCGCAGCGCATCGCCGACGAGGCCGTCGACGAGGCCGAGCCGCCAGGCGGCGGCACCGCCGGCTCCGAGAGCCAGGACGAGAACGAGCACGAGCCAGCCGACCCACCGGCGGCGCTTGCGCGGCGCCGGGGTCACGAACCCTGGTTCCTCGTTTGTGCTCATCGTGCGCCACACTGTGTCACTAGGCCCCGGTGAGGGACCAAACTCAGCTGGAGGCTCAGGGAGGCGCAGTGCTCGAGTTCGACGTCCTGGTGGAGATCCCCAAGGGGAGCCGCAACAAGTACGAGGTGGACCACGAGTCCGGCCGCATCCGGCTCGACCGCACCCTGTTCACGTCGACCCAGTACCCCGCCGACTACGGCTACATCGAGGACACCCTCGGCCTCGACGGTGACCCGCTGGACGCCCTGGTGCTGTTGCTGGGCGAGCCGACGTTCCCCGGCTGCCTGATCAAGTGCCGCGCGATCGGGATGTACCGCATGACCGACGAGGCCGGCGGTGACGACAAGGTGCTCTGCGTGCCGATCACCGACCCGCGGCTGGAGCACCTGCGCGACATCAACCACCTGCCGAAGTTCGACCGCCTGGAGATCGAGCACTTCTTCACCGTCTACAAGGACCTCGAGCCCGGCAAGTCCGTCGAGGGCGCCAACTGGGTGGGTCGCGACGAGGCCGAGCTCGAGGTCCTCGCATCCTTCGAGCGCGAGCGTCAGCACCTCGCCGAGCATGCCGCCGCGAGCCCCGAGGACGCCGAGCACTGATCGCTGCGGCCCGGCATCAGGGGCGGGCGAAGAAGTTCGGCGGGATCCAGTAGTACATCGACTCGCGGCTGACGTCGCGGCCGGTGCGTGGTGCGTGGATGATCATGCCGTCGCCGACATAGAGCGCGACGTGGTAGATCGACGAGGAGCGGCTCGACGACCCCCAGAAGACCAGGTCGCCCGGCCGCAGGTCGCTGGACCCGATGGCCGTGGACTGCTGGTACTGCGCCACTGAGTAGTGCGGCAGGGACCGGCCACCTTGGCGCCACGACATCATCGTGAGGCCGGAGCAGTCCCAGGCGTTGGGGCCGGCGGCGCCCCACTTGTAGGGCTCGCCCAGCTGGGCCTCGGCGAAGGCGATCGCGGCCGAGGCCCCGGAGGCCGGAGGCGGCGGAGCGGGATCGGGGTCGGGCTCGGGCGACGGGTCCGGCGACGGGCTCGGCGACGGGTCGCCACCGTCACCCGGGGCGGGCGACGGGTCGGGTGTGGGTGACGGGTCGCCGCCACCGTTGTCACCGCCGTTGTCGCCACCGCCGTCGTCGCCCCCAGCGTTGTCACCGGAGTCGTTGGCGGCCGCGGCGTCTGCGGCGGCCTGGGCCGCGGCGGCCTCGAGGGCGGCCTGGCGCTGCTCGGCGAGGTCCTTGCTGACGCCCTGCAGCCGGGCCAGCTCACCGAGGAGCGCGTCCTTGCGCCGGCCGACCTCCTGGGCCTTGGCCATGGCGGTCGCCTCGGCGGCGCGGGCCCGGTCACGGGCGGTGCGCGCGTCCTCGGCGGCCCGGGCCGCCTCGTCCCTCGCGTCGGCGGCCTGCTGGGTCGCGACGGCCGCCAGCGTGGAGGACGCCTGGTAGGCGTCGTACTGGTCGTCCATCGCGGCCTCGGCGTTGCTGAAGGTCGCGACGTCCTGGGTGAACTGGTCGACGCCCTCGGCCTCGAGCAGTGTCGAGACACCCTGGGCGGTCGGGCCGGACTGGTAGCCGTTGACGAGCGTGTCGGCAATGACCTGGCGACGGGCGGCGGCGTCGGCCTCGGCGGCACTCGCGGCCGCGTCGGCACGGCGTACGGCGGCGCGGGCCTGCTGCAGGTGCCAGCGGGCGCCGTTGAAGGCCTCCGCGGCCTGGCCCGCGGCGACGGCTGACTGCCGCAGCTCCTCGTTGGCCAGCGCGAGGTCGGCCTGGACGCGGCCGACCTCGTCGGCCTTGGAGGTGGCGGCCTCGCGGGCGGCGTCCACGGCCTCCTGGCTGGGAGTCGAGGTGTCGTCGGCGACGGAGGCCGTGGCGACCGAGAGGACCAGGGTGGCGGTCAGCGCCGCGGCTCCCCAGACGCGGTGTCGTCGGGGCGCCAGACCCTGGCGTCGCCTCGCCACTCGCACCGTCTCGTCCCCTTCGTGAAGTCCTGGTTGCACCTCGGGCGACTTCCCCTTCGCCCGAGGCACATCCGGCACGCTAATGCCCAGGAGTCACAAAAGAAACAGTTTTCACAGATTTGGACAGGAATCACGGCGTGTTGCCTTGACAAACTACAAGGTTGTCATTCGTTAGGAAGCGGGCAGAACCGGCTCGGCCTCGTCCGTGGCGACGTGACGGCGGTCGAACGTCTGATAGCTGGCCAGCCCACCGAGGTAGTAGGCGACGAGGGCGATCACGATGCCTGCCACGTCGTCGGCGATGTAGTGCCAGCCGAAGTAGATGGTGGCGACGACCGTGATCCCGAAGTTGATCCAGCCCAGCCAGTGGAGGACTCGGTTCTGGAGGGTCGCCTGGATCATCAGGGCGACGAGCAGGGTGATCGCGCAGTGCAGGCTGGCGAACCCGGCCACCGACTGGACGGCACCCTCGATGACGTTGTGGTTGACGTCCTGGCGGCCGTACTGCAGCGCCTCCATCAGGCGCGTGGACGCCGTCGACGACAGACCCTGATAGAGCCAGGGGTACTCGAACCCGGGCCCCAGCGTCGGCAGCGCGTAGTAGGACGCCGTCCCGAGGCTCCAGGCGATGGCCTGGGAGACCGCGAACCAGTAGCCGTAGGAGATCTTGCTCGACCACACCACCCAGGCGGTGAGCGCCAGCGGCACCAGCGGGAGGAACCATAGATAGACGCTGGACAGGATCTGGGCCGAGATGCTCGTCCCGAGCACGTTGTGCAGCAGGACGGCGGGCTCGTGACCGAACAGCAGCGTCCGGTCGACCAGGTGCAGGTCGCGGTCGAAGGTGTCGTGGCCGCGCACCGCCGGCAGGAACGACTTCAGGTTCCGGTAGCTGACATAGGTGATGTAGAAGAACACGACGCCCGAGACGACCAGGATGATCCGGTCGCGCGTCCAGTGGGTGCGGATCCGCTCCTTGAAGATCCTCGGCATCAGAGCCGGCTTGAACCTCGCGCCCCACAGCGTGCGCGGGAGAAGGTCGGCCAGGAACGCTCCGCCGACCAGCAGCGGGCCTCTCATCCAGGCCGGGCCGAGGAAGCCGTCCGGGTCGAGCAGGCCCTCGCCGAGAGAGACGGCGGCGATGATCGCCAGCGCCGCCATCGTCGCCGCGATCGCAGCCATGGTCAGGAGGGGCCGGCGATGCATCCGGTCAGTCTAGGGAACGGCCAGAGGGCGCACACGAGACGCCGGTCACCCGAACGACAGCGTCAGGGCAGGACGGCGACGCGGCCGGGGTCGACGGCCAGCCGCACGAGGTCGCCCGGACCGGCACGGCTGCCCAGCCGCGCCACCGCGTCCACCCGGCCGAGCTCCGCGGAGTCCACGACGAGGCGCAGCTGGTCCGGGGTCGCCCGGGCCGACTCGACGACACCCTCGATCGGCCCGTCCGGAGCGAGGCTGAGGGCGGAGCGGCGTACGGCGACCGCCGGACCGCCCGGGTCGCCCGCGGGCGCGACCGGAAGCCTGGCAGCGGCCAGCACCCGGGCGGCGGCCGGGCCGTGGAGCACTTGGGCATAGCCGAGGAAGAGCGCCGTCGCGGCGTCGACCGGGTGGCCCCAGACGTCGGCGACCGGGCCGTCCTGCACGATCCGCCCGTCCTGCATCACCGCCATCCGGTCGGCGACGGCGAAGGCCTCCTCGTGGTCGTGGGTGACGAAGACCGTCGTCGTCCCGGCCGTCTGGAGGATCTCGCGCAGGTCGAGCGCCAGCCGCTCGCGGAGCCCGGCGTCGAGGGCCGAGAGGGGCTCGTCGAGGAGGAGCACGCGGGGCTCGACGGCCAGGGCCCGCGCCAGCGCCACCCGCTGGCGCTCGCCACCGGACAGGGTCGCCGGCAGGCGGTCTCCATAGCCCTCGAGGCCGACGAGCCCCAGCAGCTCCTCGATCCTCGCCCGGGACCGGGCTGCGGGGACCTGGCGGAGCTTGAGCGCGTAGCCCACGTTGCGCGCCACGGTCAGGTGCGCGAAGAGCTGACCGTCTTGGAACATCAGGGCGAACCCACGCTTGTGCGTCGGGACGTGGGACACGTCGCGGTCGCCGATCAGGATCCGCCCCGTGGTCAAGGGCTCGAGGCCGGCGATGGCACGCAGCAGGGTCGACTTGCCGCATCCCGAGGGACCGAGGACGGCCAGCACCTGGCCATCGGGCAGCTCGAGGTCGGCGTCGACGACGGCGGGATCGCCGTCGTACTCCACCGTCACGTGCTCGAGGCGCAGCATGGTCAGAAGGCTCCCACGGAGGGCACCCGGAGCCGCTCGACCACCAGCATGACCAGGGCGGTGGTCGCGGCGAGGACGACCGACCCGGCCAGGGCCATGCCGTAGTTGTGGCCGCCAGGCTGGCCGAGCAGTCGGAAGATCAGCACCGGCAAGGTCGGCTGGTCGTCGCGGGCCAGGAACGATGTGGCGCCGAACTCGCCGAGCGAGACGGCGAAGGCGAAGCCGGCCGCGGCCAGCAGCGGCAGCCGGAGAGCGGCCAGGTCCACCGTGCGCCAGACCCGCCAGGGCGAGGCGCCGAGCGAGGCGGCGGCCTGGCGCTGCCGCTCGTCGACACCCGCCAGGACCGGGGCGAGCGTGCGGACGACCAGCGGCAGGGCCACCAGGGCCTGGGCGATCGGGATCAACAGGGGGCTGTCGCGCAGGTCGAGCGGCGGCCGGCCGAGTGTGATGAGGAAGCCGAAGCCGAGGGTGACGGCCGAGACCCCCAGCGGGAGCATGAACAGGCCGTCGATGGTGGCGCGCGCGCGGCGCTCGGTGCGGGAGGCCGACCTTCGGGTCGCCACGACGGACACCAGCAGGCCCAGCAGGAGGGACATCCAGGTGGCGTCGACCGCGGTCCGCAGCGAGTTGGCCAGCGCGCCGGTGACGGTGACCGCGATGCCCGGCGGCTGCTCAGTCAGGGCACGGTAGTTGCCCACTCCCCACCGGTCGTCGTAGTGCAACGACCCGGACACGAGCGTGACGAGCGGAGCAGCGACGAGGACGAGCAGCAGACCGGTCAGTGCCAGGGCCGGGAGGTCACCTCGCTGTGGCCGACGAGGTCGGGGTACGGCGCGCGCGGCCGTCGGGTCGGGGACCGCGCGCAGCCGCTGAGCCACGATCAGCAGTCCCACCACCACGACCAGCTGGAGCAGCGAGAGCGCCGCCGCTGCTTGGAGGTCGAGGAGGTTGGTGGTGAGCAGATAGATCTCGGTCTCGACCGTGGCATACCTCAGTCCACCGAGGGTGAGCACGATGCCGAACGCCGTGGCACAGAAGAGGAAGACCACGCTCGCGGCCGAGACGATCGCCGGTCGCAGGGCCGGGAGCGTCACGGTGAGCAGGACCTGGCGGGGCGAGGCGCCGAGCGCCGCTGCGGCCTCGGCCGGTCGCGGGTCGAGCGACTCCCAGGCGGCCCCGACCGCCCGGATCACCACCGAGACGTTGAAGAACGCCAGCCCGGCGATGATGGCGGCGGGAGTGCCGTCGAGCCCGAGGAACCCGAGCGGGCCACCGGGGTCGAGCAGCTGACGGAAGGCCACCCCCACCACGACGGTCGGCAGCACGAACGGCACGAGCATGAGTGCCCGCAACGCGGACCGCCCCGGGAAGTCCAGCCGGTGGAGGACATAGGCGGCCGGCAGCCCCAGCACGACCGACAGCACCGTGCCGGCCGTGGCCGACCACACGGTGAACCAGACGACGCGGTGCACCCGCGGGCGGGCGAGGACGTCGAGGACACCGCCGACGTCCAGGTGCCCCTCCGGCCACAGGCCGCGCCCTAGCATGCCGGCGACCGGGATCACGAAGAAGACGCCGAGCACCACCAGGGGCACCAGCGCCAGCCCGGCGAGCGTGCCGAGCCGGCGACCCGTCGCCGTACCCGCCCCCCGGGTCACCTCGTGGTGACCTCGGTCCAGGTCGTCAGCCAGTCGCTGCGGTGTGCGGCGATGTCGGCCGGGTCGAGGGTGGCGGGGTCGGTGGGCTGTTGCGCGAAGGTCGCCCACTGCGTCGGCAGCGTGGTGCCGTCGCGGACCGGGAAGACATACATGCTCTCCGGCAGCTCCTGCTGCACCTCGGGGCTCTCGAGGAACTCGAGGAACGCCCGGGCGCCGTCGGGGTTCTGCGCCCCGGCCAGCACGCCGGCGTACTCGACCTGCTGGAAGCAGGTGCCCAGGAGGGCTGCCGTCGTGGTCTCGCCCTTGCTCACCGTGAAGGCGGGCGAGGAGTCGTAGGAGACCACGATCGGCCGGGTGCCGTTGCCGCCGCCCTGGGTGAACTGGCCCTCATAGGCCTCGGTCCAGCCCGGGACGAGCTCGGTGCCGTTGTCCATGAGCGAGGCCCAGTAGTCCGGCCAGGCGTCGCCGTAGGCCGCGATGGTCGCGAGCAGGAAGGCCATCCCCGGCGAGCTCGTCGAGGCGCCGGGGACGACGAACAAGTCCCGGTAGTCCGGCTTGATGAGGTCGTCCAGTGTTTGCGGCGGAGTGAGGTCGTGGTCGGCGAACCAGGTCGTGTCGATGTTGACGCAGACGCTGGCATGGTCGACGGGCAGGAGCCGGTCCGAGCCGTCGGGCAGGGCGAAGGCATCGGCCCCCGGGGCGGGTGTCACCCCAGCGGTGTCGAAGACCCCGGCGTCGAGCGCGCGCGAGGCGAAGGTGTTGTCCACGCCGAAGGCGACGTCGCCCGTGGGGTCGTCTGCGGTGAGCACCAGCTTGTTGGTGAGCGTGCCCGCGTCTCCGGCCGACTGGACCTCGAGCGTGTAGCCGCTCTGCTGCTCGAAGGAGCGGATCACCTTCTTGGGCAGGTACCACGAGTCGTGGGTGACCAGCACGACCGTGCCGCCCGAGGTGCCGTCGCTGCCGCTCGGGCGGTCCGGCTCGGAGGAGCCGCCCGTCAGGCTGCAGCCGGCGGTCAGTGCCGTCGCCAGCGCGATCACCGCGACCCGGATCGAGGTGCGCGACGTGGCGTGGGCAGGAACAAATGACATCAGTGATGACTCCCTTCGCCGGTGCTAACCGGTGCAGGTTCGGAGGGTCTGCGGAAGTCCCGCACTCTCAGCCCACCCACCGCGTCACCGCGGCCGATGTGCTCCCCTGTCGTTGCCCCGCCATCGTACGCCGGACCCGGCTGGCCGGATCCCGGCTCCGGCGTGACAGCGAGGCGAGGATCCCGTCGGCCGGAACGCTCGTCGGATCAGCCGGCTGCCGGTCGTTAGCATGCGGCCATGCACCTGACCGGCCTGCGCGGCCCACTCACAGCCGCGCTGGCCGGGTTCCTCGTCCTCTCGGCAGCACCTGCGCTGGCGGTCGATGGTGGGGGTCAGCCGCAGCCGCCGAGACCCACGGTCGACGACGCCATCCAGCAGTCGGACGGGCCGACCGAGATCCTCGTCCGCTACGGCCGCGAGGCGCGGCCCGCCTTCGACTCCGCGGACCAGCGCGCGCTGCGGGCCGACCTCAACGACCGGGTGGGCGTGGTGGCCGTCCGCGAGGTCGCCTCGAGCGCCATCGCCGTCGTCCGCACCGACGACGGGACTCGAGTCGACGAGGCCATCCGGGAGCTCGAAGCAGATCCCGCCGTCGCCTCCGCCGAGCCCAACTCGACCTACTCGACCCAGCAGCTCCCGGATGACCAGCACCTCACCAAACAGTGGGCGCTCGACAACACCGGCCAGACCGGGGGCAGCACCGATGCCGACATCGACGCACCCGAGGCCTGGGACGTCACCACGGGCAGCCGCGACGTGGTCGTGGTCGTGATCGACACGGGCATCGACTTCCGCCACCCCGACCTGGCCGCGAACATCTGGACCAATCCCGGCGAGGTGCCCGGCGACGGACGAGACAACGACCACAACGGCTACGTCGACGACGTGCACGGCTATGACGTCGTCGACGGCGATGGCAGGCCCAGTGACCCCAACGGGCACGGCACCCATGTCGCCGGCACGATCGGCGCGCTCGGTGACAACGGGATCGGGGTCGCCGGGGTCGCCTGGCGCGTGCAGATCGCGGCGTGCCGCTTCCTCGACGAAGGCGGTGAGGGGACGACCGACGGCGCCATCGCGTGCCTGGACTATGTGAAGGCGCTCCAGCGAGCGGGCGTCAACGTGATCGCCACCAACAACAGCTGGAGCGGGGTGGGCCGCTCGGCCCTGCTGCGCCGTGCCATCAACCACCAGCACGAGGTGCTGTTCGTCGCCGCGGCCGGCAACAGCGGCAACGACATCGACACGCTCCCGGCCTATCCCGCCGCCTTCGAACTCCCCAACGTGCTCGCCGTCGGCGCGACCGACGACACCGACCACCTGGCCGGGTTCAGCAACAGGGGTCAGGCCACCGTCGGACTCACCGCCCCAGGCGTCGACATCGTGTCCTTGCGCGCCGCCGGCACCGACCTGAACGGCGACGGTGGCGAGAGTTTCGTCCCCCGTGGCAACCCCGACGCGAAGTACTACCGGGCAAGCGGCACCTCGATGGCCGCCCCCCACGTGACGGGGGTCGCCGCGCTGCTGAAGGCCCGCTATCCCGGGCTCGACACGTGGGGCATCCGCAACCGCATCCTCGCCGGCGCCGACACCGTCGCTTGGCTCGAGGGCTCGACCGTCACTGGGCGGCGCCTCAATGCCGCCGGCGCGCTCCGCTGTCGTGGTGAACGGGTCCTCTCCCCTGTGGGGCGCCAACCGACCTTCCCCTTGCCGGCCGACAGGTCCGTGACGTTCCGCGTGCTCAACATCGACTGTGCCGAGGGGGCCGGGCCGGTGACGGCCACGACCTCACTCGGGACTCGGGTGCGCCTGCGCGACGACGGCCGCGCCCCGGACCGGGCCGCCCACGACGGCCTCTATGCCGGCTCGTTCCGGCCGACCAGCGACGTCGGCTGGATCAGGCTGACGTCGCACAAGAAGTCGGTGACCCTGCCCGGCATCTCGTTCAGCAGCTACCTCCCCGGCGCCCAGGTCGGCACGCCGTACTCCTTGGCGCTCAAGCCGTTCGGCGCCTCGGGGGCCCTGGACTGGTCAGTCGTCGATGGAGCCCTCCCGGACGGCGTGACCCTGGACAGGCAGTCCGGGGTCCTCACCGGCACTCCCACGACGGCCGGGCACTCGCGGGTCGCGCTGCGCCTCGTGGACGCGCGAGGCCGGTCGGCCGTCGCCAACGTCGGCCTCGAGGTCAGCGCCGACTCGGTTGTCGAACGCCTGCTCGCGATCGACCGGATCGGCCCGCCGATCGTTCCCGAGGCCCAGGCAGTCGACGCCGACGGCAACACGGTGGTCGCCGGCCACTACACGGACCCACGCACCCACGACGAGGACGTGGCGGTCACCAAGTACTCCCCCACGGGCGAGATCCTCTGGCGCGTGCTGCGCGCGAGCGACACCGCCTGGTGGGCGAACTGGGCCTTCGCTGTCGCCGTGGACGACGCCGGCAACTCCTACGTCGCCAGTGGCTACCCGTTCTTCCGACAGGACTCCGACATCGTCGTGGTGAAGTACGACCCCGACGGCAACGAGCTCTGGTCGACCTCCTACAGCGACAACGAGGTCGAAGTGCCCCTGGGGATGACCCTCGACCCGGCCGGCGACATCATCGTGACCGGCCTGTCGACCTTGGGCGCCAACACGTCGGCACTCACCGTCAAGCTGCACTCCGATGGCCAGCTGGTCTGGGCGCGCAAGTTCCGCGACGGCGTGATCGACCGTGGGTCGGACGTCGCGACCGATCCGGCCGGCAACGTCTATGTGGCGGGGGGCACGGGTTTCGTGTTCGCCTCGATCGGCGGATTCGACTTCTTCTCGCACTCCTACCTGGTGCTGAAGTACGCCCCGAACGGGGACCTGCTGTGGTCCCGCTTCGAGCACGATCCAGCCGTCGCTCACCTCCAGATCGCCGATGCGATCGTGGTGGACGCCGACGGCAACAGCTATCTCGGCGGCCCGCTGGGAGGACAGCTGACGAAGCTGGACACCGACGGCAACCCGGTCTGGGAGGGTCCCCCCACCATCGACCACGCACTGGAGATCCTCGACCTGGTGTTCGACGCCGATGGCGACGTGGTGGTCGGCGGCTACTTCTGGGATGCCGAGGAGGAGCACTACACGAGCGCCCTCGCGACCGTCAGCCCCTCGGGCACGCCCGGGTGGTTCCGTCGTCTGAGCGGTGACTCGGACAGTGTCGAGCTCCATCTGAGCGTCGATGCGGAAGGAACGCTTCGAGCCACCCGCGCCAGCGACCACGGCACCGTGCTGACCTCGTTCCGCAGCTCGCCGACCATCCGGACCGACCAGCTGCCCGACGCGCTTCGTGGCGAGGTCTATGAGCACAGGCTCCGCGCGACGGGTGGAGCACGCCCGCTGACCTGGGGGGTCACCGCAGGGGAGCTCCCCGCGGGACTGTCGCTGGACCCGGGCACCGGCGTCATCGCCGGAACCCCCACCACCGGCGGCCCCTCGACGTTCACCGTCACCGCGACCGCCCGCACCGGGGAATCAGACAGCCGGGAGCTTTCGCTCCTGGTGCAGGACGTCATCGTCGACGGCAGCCCAGGCACCGCCGTGCTCGAGGTCGGACAACCCTGGCAGCTGACCGACCTGTCGGCTCGCGGCTCCGCCCCGCCGTTCACCTGGGGGGTCGCGAGCGGCGAGCTGCCCCCGGGCCTCACCGTCGCGCCTCAGACCGGAGTCGTCTCGGGTACGCCGACCCTCGCCGGCAGCTACGACGTGAGCATCGGCGCGACCGACGCCGACGGGCACAGCGGGACGACGTCGCTGACGTTCACCGTCGTCGACCCGCTCGTGCTGGTGACGACCACCCTGCCCGACGCGGTCTCCGGGCAGGCCTACACCGCCTCCCTGGTGGCGACCGGCGGGCGGACCCCCTACTCGTGGGGCTGGTACGGAACTCCGGTCCCCGGCCTCGAGGTGGACAACCAGACGGGCCTCATCTCCGGTGTTCCGGACGCGCCCGGAACCTACGAGACCGGCGTCTTCGTGATGGACACCCGCTTCGTGTTCACGACGAGGGCACTGACCCTCGTGGTGAACTAGGCGGTCGGTGACCGTGCGACATCAGGCCGGCGCCCAGCCGTCGTACGACGGGATCGACGTGTCGGAGGGCGACCTCGAGGACCCATCGGTGCATGCACTGCTCGAGGAGCACCTGGCCGACATGCACGCGACCTCGCCTCCGGAGAGCGTGCACGCCTTGGAACTGAGCGGGCTCACGGCCCCCGGGGTGACGTTCTGGACCGCCCGCCTCGACGGCATCGTCGTGGGTTGTGTGGCGCTCAAAGAGCTGTCGCCGGGCGCCGGGGAGCTGAAGTCGATGCGCACGTCGGACGCCGCTCGCGGCCGCGGGATCGGCACCGCGCTGCTCACCGTGGTGCTCGACGAGGCTCGGAGCCGGGGCTATCGCCGCGTCTCGCTCGAGACGGGGACGCAGGAGTTCTTCGGGCCGGCGCACCGGCTCTATGAGCGGCACGGGTTCACCGAGTGCGGTCCCTTCGGGGACTATGTGCTGGACCCGCACAGCACGTTCATGACCCTCACGCTGGCCTGACCGGCCCACCACACCGTCCGAGGAGCGACCTTGCCCAGCATCAGGCACGAGGTTCTCGCCCGCGGCGTGCCCCGGATCCGTCGCTCCCGCGAGCTCGACGACCTGCGCACAGAGAGGGCCCGGCTCGAGCTGGCGCACCGTCGACTCGACCGTTCCTTCCCCAGCGGCGCGATCCCTGGCTTCGCCAAGAAGTTCACGCTCGACACAGAGGATGCGGGCGGGTTCCCGGCGTACGTCGTCACGCCGCGCAGCGTGCCGGTGACCCGGACCCTGGTCTATGTGCACGGCGGGGGCTTCGTGGCTCCGCTCGACCCCTTCCACGTGCGATGGACGACCCGGCTCGCCATGGCCATCGGGGCGCGCGTGGTGCTGCCGGACTATCCCCTCACCCCGGAGGCGGACTGGCGGGCCTCGCACGAGCAGATCGTCGACCTCACCGCTCGCTGGGCCGAG
>Ga0209023_10001434_pt1 | contig 32074 bp, 21 predicted proteins | sample LakOneMetagenome_FD_187468 | JGI IMG/M metagenome (GOLD analysis project Ga0209023, IMG submission 187468) | Freshwater and sediment microbial communities from Lake Erie, Canada (SPAdes) (version 2) | ecosystem: Environmental > Aquatic > Freshwater > Lentic | place: Lake Erie, Canada...
GCGCCAGCGGCAACTTCGCCGGCGCCCGCGGCGAGGCCCAGGCGGGCCTGCAGATCATCCGGCGCGACAGCCCCGGCACCCGCGCCGAGGGCCACCTGCTGATGGCGCTGGCCGACGCCAAGCGCGCTTCCGGCGACCGCGAGGGCGCGCTCAACGACGGCCGCGCCGCCGTGGTTCTGTTCGCCCGCCACCGCGAGGCGCCCGGCATGCCCGCCGATGTCGCCGCCTCGCACCTGAACGCGCTCTACGAGAAGTGGGCGGCCAGCCACGCCAGCGCCGACGCCAATGAATATTTCTCCACCCTGGCCCTGGTCTGGGACGGCGCCGCGGCCCGCTCCGCGGCCCAACTCGCCGCCCGTCTCGCGGCCGGCGAAGGCGGCCAGGCCGTTCGCGACTACCAGGACGCCGAACGCGCCTACCGCGCCGCCCTGGCGCGCCGCCAGCGCCTGTCGGTCAGCGTCGAGACCCCACCGGAGAAGATCACGGCCGCCGACTCCGAGGCGACCGCCGCCTCCATCAAGCTGGCCGACGCGGAAAACGCGGTGCGCGCGGCCTCGCCGCGCTACCTCGAACTGCTCAGCCCCGCGGTCACCGCCCAGGAGCTGTCCGGCTCCCTGGCAGAAGGCGAAGGCTACCTGCGCCTGGTCACCTCCAACCAGGGCGGTTTCGCCGCCCTGGTGACCAAGGACGGCGTCACCCCCTACCGCTTCGACCTGACCACCGCCCAGGCCGAAGAGGCCGCCAGCAAGCTGCGCAAGTCGGCCATGCTGGGCCGCAACGGCGCCCTGCCCGACTTCGACCTGGAGGACGCCCAGGGCCTCTATGACAAGCTGATCCGCGCCGCCGGGCCCGCCATCGACACCCTGCCCAACCTGCAGATCGACGCCGGCGGCCCCCTGGCCTCCATCCCCTACCCGTCCCTGATCACCCGCGCGCCGGACCAGGCCTCGCTGGACCGCATCAAGTCCGACCAGGACTACTCCGGCGTCGGCTGGTTCGCCCGCGACCACAACCTGGCCATCTCGCTCGGGCCGGCCGCCTTCGTGCGCACCCGCGCCGCCGGCGTGCAGGCGTCGGGTCCCGCCTACGCCTTCGGCAACTTCACCCCCGACCCCGCCGGCATGGCGCGCCGCCTGGCCGCCGAGCGCGGCCTGTCGGACCGCTGTCGCGCCGAGCTGCAGGCTGCCCTGGCGCGCCTGCCCGCCCTGCCCGACACCGCCGGCGAGGCCCAGGCCTCGGCCGCCGTCTTCGGCCCGGCCGCCCAGGTCCGCCTGGCCGGCCAGTTCACCGACCAGTCGGTGCTGAAGGATCCGGCCGTCGCCCGCGCCGGCGTGCTGGTGCTGGCCACCCACGGCGTGCTCAGCCTGTCGTCCTGCCTGGCCGAACCGGCCCTGATCGCCTCCCTGGGCCCCGACGGCGACGGCCTCATCGAGGCGTCCGACGTGGTCGACGCCGGCGTGCACGCGCGCCTGGTGGTGATGAGCGCCTGCGACACCGCCGGCGGCGGCGGCTCCGACATCTCCCGCTCCGGCTTCGCCGATGGCGGCGAGGCCCTGTCGGGCCTCGCGCGCGCCTTCATCTACGCCGGCGCCAACTCGGTCCTGGCCACCCACTGGAAGGTCGATTCCGCCTCCTCCAGCCTGCAGACCCAGGCCCTGCTGACCAGTGCGGTGCGCTCCAACACCCCGCTGTCGGCCGCGCTCGGCCAGGCCCAGAAGGCGCTCTACGATTCCGCCGAGACGGCGCATCCGTTCTACTGGTCGGGCTTCGTCCTGATCGGGGACGGCAGCGTTCGCCTGGGCGCCAACCAGACCACCGCCAGCCGGTAGGCCGCCCTGAGCGTTTTCCAGTTTACCCACGCCTTGGCCCGCGCGCCGGCCCACAGCGTCGTCGACGGCCTGCGCGACGGCGACCACGACGGCCCGGCCTACGAAGGGGTGCTGGCCGAGCACTCGGCCTGTGTCGCGGCCCTGACCGCCGCGGGCGTCAGCGTCGAGGTGCTGCCGCCGCTGGAGGCCTATCCGGATTCGATCTTTGTCGAGGACCCGGCCCTGGTCTTCACCGAAGGCGCCATCCTGCTCAATCCCGGCGCGCCCAGCCGGGCGGGCGAGGCCGCCGAGCTCGCCCCCGTCCTGCGCGAGCGCTTCGACCGGGTCCTGACCCTGCCCCAAGGCGTGGCCGACGGCGGCGACGTGCTGGTCACGCCCGACCTGGTCTTCATCGGCCTGTCGGCCCGCACCAACGCCCTGGGCGCGGCGGCCCTGGCGGACGCGCTGGCCTCATTGGGCCGCGCCTCGCGGGTGGTCGAGACCCCGTCCGGCGTGCTGCACTTCAAGTCCGCCTCGGCCCTGATCGACGAGGAAACCGTGCTGGCCACCCCCGCCATGGCCCGCTCGGGCGTGTTCGAGGGACTGCGGGTGCTGCTCACGCCCCCAGGCGAGGAGGCCGCCGCCAACCTGGTGCGGGTCAATGACCGGGTCCTGGCCGCCGCCGGCCATCCGCGCACCGCGGCGCTGCTGGAGGGCCTCGGCCTGCGCCTCGTCCTGCTCGAGACCGCCGAGGTGGCCAGGATCGACGCCGGCCTCTCCTGCATGTCCCTGCGCTGGCGCAAGGCCTGACCGACGGAACTCGCCTCGCGGGCTCCCAGGAACCCGCCTCTCAGGCGAGTCTGCCTCCATCAATGTTGATTTTGGCCTAGTTTGGCCGATGACGCGGTCATCACGGACATGTTTGGCAACACGCCGTTATCGCGTCAAGCTGTTGTAATATCGCGTAATTTAGCAATAACAGCGGTTTTCCAGGCGCGCAATTATGTTGACCCGCGCGGGCAAAGCTCTACCTTTCGCGCTTGGCAAAAAACTAGAGGGGTGCCATCATGTCTTCCAATACGTCTTCAAGCACTAAGCTTGGCATTGCCGCCGCCGCGCTCATCGTGGTCGCCGGCGGCGCCTATTTCGTCGGCCGGGTCTTCCCCCCGCAGGCGGGATCAAGCGCCGGCACCATCGCGCCGGCCGAACGCTACCAGTCTTCGCAGGTCGCCAGCGGCGACGTGACCCTGGGTGACACCTCGGTCCCGGTGCTGATGCAGACCGACGCCTTCGAGACCATGATCCACGACGCCAACTTCCAGGCGCTGGCCCGCGACGCGAACTTCGCCGCGCTCGCCCAGCACCCGCAGGCGCTCTCGGCCATGGCCCAGAACCCGCAGGCTTTCACCGCGCTGGCCAAGGATCCGCAGGCTTTCGCGGCCCTGTCGCGCGCCGCCGCGGCCGCCGACGCCCAGGGCCGCACGGCCCAGGGTCAGGCCGCCCAGGCCCAGAGCGCCCAGGCCTTCGCGGCCATGGCCCAGCATCCGCAGGCTTTCGCGGCCCTGGCCCAGCACCCGCAGGCCTTCGCCGCCATGGCCAAGAACCCGCAGGCCTTCGCGGCCTTCGCGCGGGACGCCAACGCCTTCTCGGCGGCCGCCAAGAACCCGGCCGCCAATGTCGCCATGGCCCGTGACGCCCAGGCCTTCCAGGCCCTGGGTCGTGACGCCCAGGCGATGAGCGCGCTCGCGGCCGACGCCCAGGCGTTCCAGGCGCTCGCCGCCAACGCCCAGGCCTTCCAGGCGCTGGCCTCCAACGCCCAGGGCCTCGCGGCCTCGGCCAAGGCGGCCCAGGCCTTCGCCGCCCAGGCGCGCGCCGCCTCCATGACGGCGCAGGGCGCGGCCGCCCAGGGCATGAGCGCCCAGGCCGCCGCCTCGGCCCGCGCGGCCCAGGCCACCAGCGCCCAGATGGCCGCTTCCGGGCGCGCCGCCTCGGCGATGGACGCCAACATGGCGGCCGCCTTCGCCGGAAACGCCCAGGCCTTCTCGGCCATGGCCCAGCAACCCCAGGCCTTCGCGGCCATGGCCCAGCATCCGCAAGCCTTCGCGGCCCTGGCCCAGCACCCGCAGGCCTTCGCGGCCATGGCCCGCAACCCGCAGGCCTTCGCCAGCTTCGCCCGCAACGCCCAGGCCTTCCAGGCCGCGGCCAAGAACCCTGCCGCCAATGTCGCCATGGCCCGTGACGCCCAGGCCTTCCAGGCGCTCGGTCGTGACGCCCAGGCGATGAGCGCGCTCGCCGCGGATGCGCAAGCCTTCCAGGCCCTGGCTTCGAACGCCCAGGCCTTCCAGGCCCTGGCCCGTGACGCCAATGCGTTCCAGGCTCTGGCGTCCAACGCCCAGGCCTTCCAGGCCATGGCCCGCAACGCCAACGCCTTCAACGCCCTGGCCCGCGACGCCCAGGGGCTGGCCTCCATGGCCCGCTCCGCCCAGGCGTTCCAGTCGCAGGCCCGCGCGGCGAACATGGCCGCCTCGGGCATGTCGGCCAGCTTCCAGGCGGCCATGAACGCCAACCCGCAGGCCTTCGCGGCCATGGCCCAGAACCCGCAAGCCTTCGCGGCCCTGGCCCAGAACCCGCAGGCCCTGTCGGCCCTGGCTTCCAACGCCCAGGCCTTCCAGGCCCTGGCCAAGTCGGCCTCGTTCCAGGCCATGCTGCGCCAGCCGGCCTTCTCGGCCATGGCCCGTGACGCCAACTTCCAGGCGTCGCTGGCGGCCCAGGGCTCGGCCGCCCAGGGTTCGGCGGCTCAAGCTTCAGCGGCCCAGGGCCGTGCGGCTTCGGCCCGCGCGAACTAACCGCTAAGGAACCGCGGCCGCCGTGAGGGCGGCGGCCGCGGGGTCCGCGACCCGTTTCAGTAGGCGTCCAGGGGGTGGGGGAAGATGCGAAGGATTCTGTGTTCGCTCGCGCTTGCGAGCGCCTTCGCGGCCGTGGCCGGCCAGGCCAGCGCCCAGGACCAGACTCCCGCGCTTCCCGATGGCGGAACCCAGCCCGCCGCCGATCCCGCGCCCGTCGGTGACCCGACCACCAGCGAGGCCCCGCCGCCGCTGACGCCCGATCCCGTCACGCCCGGCCCGGACACCAACGCCCCGCCGCCCTCGCGCGCGCCCGAGGCGATCCCGCTCATCGACCTGTCCCAGATCCGCACCAACGACCTGCGGATGCTCTATTTCTCGCCGTCCGAGGACTATCTGACCCCCTACGTCGGGCGCGCCTTCGAGAACTCCATGGAGTTCCAGCGCCAGACCTTCGGCTGGCGGCCGTGGGACACCACCACCCTGCTGCTCAAGGACTTCACCGACTACGGCAACGCCGCTGCCCGCGGCTCGCCCAACAACGCGCTCATTATCGACATCGCCCCGCTCAGCCAGACCTACGAGACCTTCTCCGCCGGCGAGCGCTTCTTCACCCTGTCCAACCACGAGCTCACCCACGTCGCCCTGATGGACGTCTGGAACGAGCGCGACGCCATGTGGCGGCGCTTCCTGGGCGGCAAGCCCATGCCGCTGCAGGAACACCCGGAATCGATCCTGTGGAACTACCTCGCCACGCCGCGCGTGAACGTGCCGCGCTGGTACCTCGAGGGCTCGGCGGTCTTCTTCGAGACCTGGATGGCCGGCGGCTTCGGCCGCGCCCAGGGCGCCTACGACGAGATGGTGTTCCGCTCCATGGTGCGCGACGACGCGCGCTTCTATTCGCCGGTGGGCCTTGAGTCCGAAGGCATCGCCGTCGACTTCCAGGTGGGCGTCAACGACTACCTCTACGGCACCCGCTTCTTCTCCTACCTGGCGCTGATCTACGGGCCGGAGAAGGTCGTGCAGTGGGTGCGCCGCGACGAGGGCAGCCGCGCCTACTACCTCGACCAATTCCGCCAGGTATTTGGCGAGCCCATGGACCAGGCCTGGAGCGAATGGATCGCCTGGGAGCACACGTTCCAGCAGCGCAACCTCGCCTCCGTGCGCGCCTTCCCCGAAACGCCGGTCACCCCTCTGGTCGAGCGCGGCCTGGGCTCGGTGTCGCGCGCCTTCGTCATCCCCGGCACCAACGACCTCGTCGGCGCCTTCCGCTATCCCGGCGTTATCGGCCACCTGGGCGTGCTCGACCCCGACACCGACCAGATCCGCAAGCTGACCGATATCAAGGGCGCCATGCTCTACCGGGTCACCTCGCTGGCCTACGACCCGGGCAGCAACACCGCCTGGTACACCACCGACAACTACGCCTATCGCGACATCATCGAGGTCGACGTCGCCACCGGCCGCAAGACCGCGCGCCTGCACGACGCGCGCATCGGCGACCTGGTCTTCAACCCCGCTGACCGGTCGCTGTGGGGCCTGCGCCACCTGAACGGCTTCGTCACCCTGGTGCGCATCCCCGCGCCCTACACCAGCTGGAACCAGGTCCACACCTTCGCCTTCGGCACCGTGCCCTTCGACCCCGATATCTCGCCCGACGGCAAGCAGATCTCGCTCTCGGTGGGCGAGGTCGACGGCTCACAATCGGTGCAGGTCTTCAACCTGGCCGACATGGAGCAGGAAGCGCCCACGCCGGTGGCCCAGTTCAAGCTCGGCCAGTCCACGCCGGAGGGTTTCGTCTTCTCGCCCGACGGCCGCTACCTGTTCGGCAGCGCCTATTACACCGGCGTCTCCAACATCTACCGCTTCGAGCTCTCCACCCAGAAGGTCGAGGCCGTCTCCAACGCCTCGACGGGTCTGTTCCGCCCCATCCCGCAGGCCGACGGGAGCTTGATCGTCTACGAATACACCGGCCAGGGTTTCCGGCCCGGCCGCATCAACCCCGTGCCGCTGGAAGACCTGGGCTCGGTGCAGTTCCTGGGCACCCAGGTCGCCCACGACCATCCCGTTGTCACCACCTGGGGCGTCGGCTCGCCGGCCGAGATCCCCTTCGACCAGATGGTCACCGAGCGGAACCACTACGTCCCCACCGACGAGATGCGCCTGGGCGCCCATTACCCAATCACCGAGGGCTACAAGGGCCGCGTCGGGGTCGGCTACCACGTGATCTTCGAAGACCCGCTGCAGTTCAACCAGCTCATCGGCACGGTCAGCTACACCCCCTCCGACGTGCTCGACGAGGACGAAAGCTGGCACATCGACCTCGAGTACAAGACCCTGCGCTGGAAGTTCCGCTACTGGCACAACGACGCGGACTTCTACGACCTGTTCGGCCCCACCGAGCGCGCCCGCAAGGGCGACGCGGTCATCGTCGGCTACCACAACAGCTGGATCTACGACGTGCCGCGCCAGCTCGACTTCAGCTGGGACCTGGCCTTCTACCGCGGCCTCGACACCCTGCCCGCCGCCCAGGCCGTCGGCACGCCCTTCGAGAACCTGGCTGAGTTCAACGTCGGCCTGGAATACACCGACACCACCAAGTCCCTGGGCGGCGTCGACCACGAGCGCGGCTGGCAGTGGAACGCCGACATGACCATCGACAACGCCGCCCACGACTGGGTCGCCCAGTGGCGCGCGGGGCTGAACGCCGGCGTGCCCCTGCCCATGCCCAACTCGTCGGTCTGGGTCTACACCGCCGCCGGCTTCGCCCAGGGCCCCACCGACAACCCGCTCTCCAGCTTCTACCTGGGCGGCTACGGCAACAACTACGTCGACGACGGCGAGGTGAAGCGCTACCGCCAGTTCGACAGCTTCCCCGGCTTCGAGATCAACGAGATCGACGCGCGCGTCTTCGGCCGCGTCATGGGCGAGGTGAACCTGCCCCCGATCCGCTTCCGCGACCTGGGCGTCTCCTCCTTCTTCCTCTCCAACGCGCGCCCCGCTGTCTTCGCCGGCGTGCTGTGGACCGAGCCCGGCATCGGCCCCGACCGCACCTTCGAGACCGTCGGCGGCCAGCTCGACTTCAATTTCACCGTCGCGTTGCGACTGCCCATGGTCCTCTCCGTCGGCTACGCCCGTGGCTTCGAGGAGGGCGAGGACCGCGGCGGCGAAATCCTCTTCTCCCTCAAAATCATGTGAGGCCGGCGTCGCCGAAAGAAGAATGAACCACGGACCACACAGACCACACGGACCTGAAGCCAAGCGCTCCTGCTGGCTGATCGCTTCCAATTCGTGACCGCCGAGGGCGCTCGATCAGCCCGTGCCGATGTGGCGGGCCGTCTGGCGCCGAGTTCCAGGTCCGTGTGGTCTGTGTGGTCCGTGGTTCAACCTCCTTCTTCCACGCCCAACTCGCCCCCCCGGTTCACCCGGTTCGCACGCCCCCACAGTTCCGCTATCCTGCCCGCCGCAGCCGCGCTGAGGGCCGCCGCCTGATGGATCAGGATTGATGGACTGGGATCTCGCCCTCAAGGCGGTCATCGCCATGGCGCCGGTGCTCATCCTGCTGCTGGCCTTCGACCGCCTCGACGTCTTCAAGCTGATCAGCCTGCGCCGCATCGCCATCCTGGTCGTGGCCGGCGGCGCGAGCGCCGTGGCCGCCTACTTCGCCAACGGCGGGGTGATGCTGGGCTTCCCGATCGATACCTCCAACTACAGCCGCTACATCGCGCCCGAGATCGAGGAGAGCCTCAAGGCCCTGATCGTCATCGGCCTGTTCGCCGCCAACCGCATCGGCTTCAAGCTCGACGCCGCGCTCACCGGCTTCGCCATCGGCGCCGGCTTTTCCATGGTCGAGAACGTCTTCTACCTGCAGGTCCAGGGCGACGCGAACGTCTCAGCCTGGCTGGTCCGCGGCCTGGGCACCGCGGTCATGCACGGCGGCGCCACCGCGCTCTTCGCCGCCGTCAGCCACGAGATGACCGAGCGACAGGCCGAGGGCTCGGCCGCCCGCTACGTCTTCAACCCGCTGCTCTTCCTGCCCGGCCTGGCGCTCGCCGTCGTGCTCCACTCCGCCTTCAACCACTTCGGCGCCGAGCCCGTGCTGGCCATGCTGCTGACCTTCCTGCTCGTCCCCTTCACCCTCTTCCTGGTGTTCCAGCGCGGCGAGGCCGCCCAGGTCAAATGGCTCGAACACGACCGCGCCGCCCACGCCCGGGCGTTGGCGGACATCCGCTCCGGCGCCTTCGCCGCCTCCGCGCCGGGGCAGGCGCTGAGGGCGTGGGCGGCGCGGTCGGTTCGGGGGGGGCGGGCGACCGTCGAGGACGTGATGGCGTGGGTGGAGCTGAAGACTGAGTTGGTGCTCAGGGCGGAGGAGATCCTGCTCAGCCAGGACGACAACGGCCAGGAAGGCGAACTCGCGGCCCCTATCGAGCCCGGCCCGGAGGACCGCGAGCGGTTCGAACGCCTGGACGCCCTGGAGGCCAGACTGGGCAAGCCGCTGCTGGGGGCGCTGGGGAAAAAGCTGGCGTTCAGCAGGAATGACCTGTGGGAGCTGGGACGGCTGCGGGCGCGGGTGCTGGGGCGGTAGGGGCGCCGACCACCAATCTCCAACCCTTAGCTACTCGCCATCTCTTTGATTAGACGTGCCGATGTGTGTTCGGGAAACGCTGCCGTGACGTTTTTCAGCGTATTGCTCCGCAACGCGGCAAGCTTGGCCTCGTCGGTCGTCGACCAAACTTCCCAGCCGCACAGAAGATCTATGCATGCCATGACGCGGCTTTCAGCGTCCGTGTCTAGGGGCTCCAAGAGCAGAGGATCGCTGTCCTTCATTTTCATCAGTACCCAACGAAGCGCGGGCACCAATATCTCGTTCATCCACCAGTTAATCGCACCACCCAAAAAGAAGGTCTCAGCTCGCTTCTTCCGCAAGGGATCAGTATGCCAGCCTGCGGGCAGCATCTTGCTGCTAATGCGATTTAGTACATTGACTATATTCGCGCGCTCGATATCGCGGCCGCCTTCCGCGTCCATATCGATGTCTAGAAGGTCTTTGTGGAGCAGCGGTCCGATAATACGATCGATTATGATCGCATCTGTTGTCGGCCGATTAGCGGACTTGACCGCGAGCGCGAGCTCGTTGTCTTCATCGAAAAACGCTAGGCTTTTCAGTTCACCGACATAAAGCTTCTTCACCTCTGCTTTATCTGTCTTCTTAGACTGAGACTCGGAGAAACCAACTTCAGTTCTCGGGGACGCGTCATACTCATCCAAGAGTCGACCCAAGACGTCGCCCAGTTTTGCTAGGGTTTCTGATCTCGTGAGTGGTTGCTTCTTGATTTCCTGTTGAATTTTTATCACCAGCTTTTGAAGCATGGCGATTTCGGGATTTATGTAAACTTTGAAACTTCCCGAATTTCGACCGAGAAGTATTTGCGCAGTGGATTTGTGCTGACCGTCAAATTGAAGAAGCTTTCCTGCCTCCTGGCCATGCATCACCAGTCGGCAGTTTCCGGGCTCGTGAACAGGTCGATCAACGAAATCGAGTGCGAGTTTACGAACGTGAGAATAGCTAATCAGCCGGGGTTGAATCTCGGCGTCATTTAAGACCAATGTAAAAGGAATTTCAGCAAAAAAGTATTCTGTTCCAGTGGCCGGATCGACTGAAATACTTGCTGAGGCAAGCCATTCGCCTGAAGAAAGGGTTATGGTGCTGCCAACCTTCTTAACCGTCACAGGCTGATTCGGATTAATTACGTATTTGCCCAACACGTCAGAGAATTTTACGGCAGCCTTTTTCTCGGAATAAACTCGAAAGCTTACAATGGGCCGCGCAATATCAAAGGGCAGATCCTTTCTGCTGGCATTGCAGGAGAGGTGCGCCAGGTAGAGATTTTGAACCTTAGTCCCTTCCGGATCGACGCTTTCCGGCACGCGGTGATCCGCGACGTTCAACTCCGGCTTGTCGTCGAGGGCCTCGCCGCACAGTGCGCACAGCCCTGCTGATTTTGTCCACAACACCTCTTCCGCGTCGGCTCGTTCGGCCGCCGGGAGCTTTTGTAGAATGCTCTTTGAGATTTTGAATTTGCTGGGTGCCTTCGCCGTGGGCGCCGGTGAATCGTTATTCTTCGCCATAGGAGCCCCGACTTTCTGACACGGTCCGGGACCGTGTCGTTCAACGAATTCCGCCTTCCGTGCTCTATTCGGCAGTGATCTTCAAGTTTCTCGGATCCCCGCCAGCAATTGCCGCACTCTTGTTAAGCACGCGCGCTCAGGTTATGTTCGCCTTATGTTCTCCCTGGAGTGGGGCCGGCGATCTGCCACACTCGCAGCCGACTCAGGTCGCATGTCGGAATACGAGATTATGGCGAAGAATGCTGGACGCAGATTGGCTGACGATGCGGTGGCGCGCGGCTACATCCCTGCGCCTGAAGGAGGCATTCAACCCGATCTGCGTCTCGTCAAACCAGCGCCGCCCGCAGCGCCTGCGACCTTCACCTTCATCGACCTGTTCGCGGGCATCGGTGGATTGAGGCTCGGCTTCGAATCGATCGGCGGGCGTTGCGTCTTCACGAGCGAATGGGATCGTTATAGCCAGAAGACCTACCGTGCGAACTTCCCGAACGATGACCACGATATCGCGGGCGACATTCGCGCCGTCGACGAGCGTCTGATTCCGGATCACGACGTGCTGTTGGCTGGTTTCCCTTGTCAGCCCTTCTCTATTGCCGGGGTGTCCAAGAAAAACGCTCTAGGACGTGCGCACGGTTTTGCCTGTGACACCCAGGGCACTCTGTTCTTCGACGTCGCGCGGATCATCAAGCAGCACCGCCCTGCGGCGTTCCTGCTGGAGAATGTCCGAAACCTAGTGAGCCACGACCGCGGTCGGACGTTCGCCGTAATCAAGGACGTTCTCGAGAATGAACTTGGCTACAAAATCTCGTGCCGCGTCATCGACGCCCGTTCATGGGTGCCGCAGCATCGCGAGCGGATTTTCATTGCTGGTTTCCGCGAGGACTGTGGTTTCACCTTTGACGATTTTGAGCTGCCGCCAAAGGCCGAGAACCCAAGCCTCGGGACGATTCTGCATCCTGAAAACTTCAAGGAGATACCGGACCAACGGTTCGTAGTCGGAAACTCCGCACGCGTCGCCGATCGCTACACGCTGACCGACAAGCTATGGCAGTACCTCCAAGGCTACGCCGAAAAGCACCGCGCAAAGGGCAACGGCTTCGGTTACGGGCTCTTCGGACCGGGCGATGTCGCTCGTACTCTTTCGGCCCGCTACTACAAGGACGGATCGGAAATTCTGATCAAGCAGGAGGGTCGCAATCCGCGCCGGCTGACGCCGCGCGAATGCGCTCGTCTGATGGGCTTCGACGATCCGCAAGGGTCATCGTTCGTGATTCCGGTATCGGACACGCAGGCGTACCGTCAGTTCGGCAATTCAGTGGTTGTCCCAACGGTAAAGGCAGTCGCGGCGCATATGGCCCCCGCGATCAAACGCCTTCTGGAGCCGAAGAAGAGAGCTCTGAGTGCCTGACGTCGTCGACCCGGCTACGCGTAGCCGGATGATGGCGGGCATTCGCGGTAAGGATACAAAACCCGAACTTCAGATTCGCCGCGGCCTTCATGCGCTCGGCTATCGCTTTCGGCTTCATTGCCGGGACGTCCCGGGAAACCCCGACCTCTGTTTCCGGTCCCGCAGGGCGGTCATCCTGATCCATGGGTGCTTCTGGCACGCGCACGAGTGCCACCTCTTCAAGTTGCCGAAGACACGCCCGGAGTTCTGGCAAGCCAAGATCGGGGGGAACCGATCCAGGGATGAGACCACGTTGGATCGGCTCCACGCCGATGGCTGGCGCGTGTTGACGATCTGGGAGTGTGCGCTCAAGGGAATCCACCGGCGCGAGTTGTCGGATGTCATCGCGGCGGCTGGCCGGTGGCTCGACGAAGGCTCGGGTGACCTTGAGATTGGATCCGTTGAATGAACCTCTCGGCTTACTTCAAGGGCGTCAGCGTCAAGCGCCTGTCCTCCCATGAGGTCGACCCAAAGGTTTCTCGCGGACACGAGTTCCAGGGCGTGAAATCCCTGCAGGACTTTCTCGGCATTCCCGCTGAGAGGCGGACGATACCGGCGGTGTATCTTTGGCTCACCGACGATGAATCGCCGGTGCGCCTCGATTTGCAGGCCACCTGGTACGACTCGCGCGCCGGCCAGGCTCATCGCGGGCCTGAGACTCGCCTTTATTATCCTGCCGAAGCTGAGGAAATCGTCCACCGCGCGCGGGACGGGGATACGCTGTTCGTCTGTCTCAGGTCCGACGACAGCCTGATGTTTCTCCTCTGTCCGTCCGGCAGCGCCATTGAACAGCAGCTGCTGTGGCTCTTCGGGCTGGAAGCGCCGGTCGAAGTCCTGCGCCCGAGGCTCCTGGGCAACGACAACGCTCCCGAAATCGGCTTCGCCGCGCGATATGTACTCGACCTAATCGAAGTCGAAATCCCGGTCACCGAAGAGGCGTGGCTGGACAAGCTTCTGGCTGCGTTCGGCACCTCGTTTCCGTCTACGGACAGGTTTTCGCGCTTCGCCCGCGATGCCGCGGGTGAGGTTGATCTGCAGGGTGACCCCGATGGTTCGCTCATGCGATGGCTCGATTTCGAAGAGCGCCTCTTCCTCACGCTGGAACGCCATTTGATTTCGCAGCGGCTAACGGACGGGTTCGTGCGGGACGCGGCTGTGGACGTGGACGGCTTCATCCAGTTTTCGCTGAGCGTGCAGAACCGTCGCAAGTCTCGGGCAGGCTATTCTCTCGAAAATCACCTCGGCGAGATCTTCAAGGCTCGGAATCTTGCCTTCGAGCGAGGCGCGGCGACCGAAGGAAAGAAGAAACCCGACTTCCTGTTCCCCGGTTCGGTCGCCTATCACGACGCTCTCTTCCCCGTGAATGCACTGACTCTTCTCGGCTCCAAGTCGAGTTGCAAGGATCGTTGGCGGCAGGTCCTGTCTGAGGGAGAGCGGATTCCACAGAAGCACCTGATCACCCTCGAGCCTGGCATCTCGGTCGCACAGACAGGGGAAATGCAGGGGTCCGGCCTGCAACTCGTTCTGCCCGCACCGCTCCACGAGACCTATCGGGCAGAGCAGCGTGACTGGCTGATGGATCTCGCCGGATTCATCGCGATGGCGACCGAGCGACAGGCTGCCGGACTGAGAGGCTAAACCTCCTCAATCCAGCGGCGGGCAGTCCGCAAGGGGCGGCGGCGGCTCCGCCTCCGCCTCCCCTTCCTCCTCCTCCTCGTCCTCCCACGTCTCACCCGCCTCCCAGTCCAGATCCCGCTCCACCCCGTTCACCGCTGTTCGCACCTGGGCGCGATCTTCCTCGCTGAGCCGCCACCACAGGCCAGGACGGCGCTGGCGGGCGGCTTCGACGACCCAGGGCTCGAGCAGGCGCAGGCCGTCGGCTTCCTTGCCGTCGTCGACCAGGCCCAGGCTGGCCATGGCGTCGGCGACGGCGTTGTCGTGAATGTCCAGGTCGTAGGCGAAGCGTTCCTCGTAGGTCGAGGGGCGGCGGCGGGCTTCGTCCCGGGCTTGCGCCTCGGCGGCCCGGGCCGCGTCGGCGGCGCGCACCGCCTCCAGGCGGCGGCGTTCGCGCAGGGCGGTGTTGTTGCGGGCGCGCTGGACCTCGCGGCGGGCATGGGCGGCGTCCTGCACGGCGCGGGTGCGCTCGGCCCAGCCCATCTGGCGCAGGATCTCCTTCAGGGCCCAGACCTCGCCGCGCAGGGCGCGGTGGGCCAGTTGCATGAGAATCGCCTCGGCGAGCGGCAGGCGCATGGGCTCGCCCTCGATGACGACGTCGAAGTCGCGGGCGCAGGATGCGCTCGACCTCGGCGGTGCGCGGCGGCGGGCGGCGGGGGCGGCCGGAGGGGCGGGCCGGGGGGCGGGCTGAGTGGCGGTCTTCAGGCATGGGGGTTTCGCCGCGGGGGGCCGCGGGGCTGGTCGTCTCGGTCATGTGGGGGGCGCTCGCAGGTCTGGAACGAGCCATAATTGACGCTTGATCCGGCCTGTGGCGTCAACCCCGTTTCGCCCAATTTCGTGCGGTTGGCCGCTGGGCGGTCCCCGGCGGAGGCGGGGGCGCCGGGCACACCCCAAACCCGGCTAATTCCGTGATTTATTGTGTTATATCAATAGCTTAACAAGGCGCATCTTCACATCCCGTCCGCGTCCAGCACCGCCTGCGCGAACGCCGCCGGGGCCTCCTGGGGCAGGTTGTGGCCGACGCCGCCTCCGACCACGCGGTGGGCGTAGGGGCCGGTGAACTTGGCGGCGTAGGCTGCGGCGTCCGGGTGCGGGGCGCCGTTGGCGTCGCCTTCCAGGGTGATGGCCGCCACCGCGATCGGCGGGGCCGCGGCCAGGCGGGCTTCCAGGGCCTCGTACCTGGCCTCGCCCTGCGCCAGGCCCAGCCGCCAGCGGTAGTTGTGGATGACGACGGCGACGTGGTCGGGGTTGTCGAAGGCGGCGGCGCTGCGCGCGAAGGTCGCCTCGTCGAAGCGCCAGCGGGGCGAGGCCAGGGTCCAGATCAGGCGGGCGAAGTCGCGGCGGTAGCGGTCGTAGCCGGCGCGGCCGCGCTCGGTGGCGAAGTAGAACTGGTACCACCACTGCAGCTCGGCGGCCGGCGGCAGGGGGGCCTGGCCGGCCGCCTGGCTGCCGATCAGATAGCCGCTGACGCTGAGCAGGGCCTTGCACCGCTGCGGCCACAGGGCCGCGACGATGTCGGCCGTGCGCGCGCCCCAGTCGCAGCCGCCCATGACCGCGCGGGGGATCTTCAGGGCGTCCATCAGGGCGATGACGTCGCTGGCCACCGCCGCCTGCTGGCCGTTGCGGGGCGTGGCGGGATCGAGGAAGCGGGTGTCGCCGAAGCCGCGCAGGTAGGGGACGATGACCCGCTTGCCCGCCGCCGCCAGCCGGGGCACGACCTCGGCATAGGTGTGGATGTCGTAGGGCCAGCCGTGCAGCAGGATCACCACCGGCCCGTCGGCCGGACCGGCCTCGGCGTAGGCGGTGCTGAGCACGCCCGCCTCGACGCGCTTGAGCGGGCCGAAGCCGGGCGCGGGCGCCGCTGCCGTGGACGCGGCCGCCGCCCCCGCCCCCGCCGGCGCCGCGGTGAGCGCGACGCCGGCCAAGCCCAGCAGGTGGCGCCGGTGCGGGGCGAACGGGGCGGTCATGACCCGGCCCTGGCCGCCTCCTCGATCAGGGCCGCCACTTCGCGCGGGTGGGAGACCATCGAGACGTGCGAGGCGCCGGGGATGGCGACGGTCTTCCGCGCGCGCGCCCGCTCGGCCATGAAGGCCAGGGCGGCGGGCGTGATGTTGCGGTCGGCCGAGCCGTAGATGCTCCACGAGGGGATGGTCTTCCAGGCCGGCTCGCCAGCGGGCTCGACGAAGGCGGAAGCCGCGATCGGGCGCTGGGTGGCGGCCATCAGGGCGGCGTCGGCGGCGGGCACGTCGGCGGCGAACTGCTCGTGGAAGCGGTCCAGCCGGATGTAGAGGTCCCCGCCGCCGCCGGGCAGCGGCACGGGCGGCGCCAGCGCCGGACCCAGGGTGGCGCCGGGGAACCGCTCGCCCAGGCCCGCGGCGGTCTCGCCGGCGTCGGGCTCGAAGCCGTCGACATAGACCAGGCCCTTGACGTTGGCGTGGCCGACGGCCGCGCCGCTGATCACGAAGCCGCCGTAGGAGTGCCCGACCAGCACCACCGGCCCGTCGATACTGGCCAGCAGGCTGGAGACGTAGTCGGCGTCATACTTCACCCCGCGCAGGGGGTTGGCGGCGGCGATGACGGGATAGCCGTCGCGGGTCAGGATCGAGATCACCCCGTTCCAGCTGTCCGACTCGGCGAAGGCCCCGTGGACCAGCACGATGGTCGGCTTGGGCCCGGGGGCTGGCGCGGGGGTCGCGGCGCTGGAGGCGGCGGCGGCGCCCAGGGCGGCGATGATGGCGGCGACGGACGCGAACTGAAGCAACTTGTGCATGGCGTAGGTTCCTTCGGGTTTGGGCGGGTGAGGGGTTGGGAGCTCACTCCGCCAGGTGAATGATGCGCCGGCCGAAGAGCCGCGCGTCGATGGAAAAGGCGCCGGGGCCGATCATCGCCAGGGCGGCGGCGGCGGCGGCTTCGGTGAGGAAGGGCACGGCCGGCGCCGACCCCGCGGGCCAGACCAGCAGCATGCAGCCCACCGCCCCCAGTCCGGCGGCGATGCGGGTGCAGACTCCGACCAGCACCGCCACGGCCAGCAGGTCGAACGCCGCCGCGATCCAGGGCTGCATCGGGGTGGTCATCGGGGCGGCGACCAGAAACACCGCCGCCGATCCCCTGAGCAGCAGCAGCGCCGCACCGGGCAGGCCTGACGGGAACGCGGAGAACATGTGTTTCATGGCCGCCTCGATAGGTCGGGCGGCGCTCCCCATACACCCGCTATTGGGGTATCCTGCCCTCACCCCTTTGGGGGCAGCGCGGCCCGGCCGCGTGCGCGAAACACCAATCCCGCCGCGAAACAGTTGTTGTGGTGCTGACAAGGGGACGCGCGTGAGAGGGATCACGAAGCTGCTCCTGCTGCTCGGCGCCGGATGGGTGCTGCTGGCCGGAGGGCCGGCGGCGGCGCTCGATCCGCGCCTCGACATCGGCCAGTACAAGCACACCGTCTGGACGGCCGACGACGGGGCCCCGGCGGTGATCCTGGCCCTGGCCCAGGGCCGTGACGGTTATCTGTGGGTGGGCGCGCGCGACGGCTTGTTCCGTTTCGACGGCGTCAGTTTCGAGCTCATCACCCCGGTGTTGCGGGTCTTCAGGCGCAAGGGCGTCAGCGCCCTGCTGGTGGCCCGCGACGGCGCCGTCTGGGTCGGCTACAGCAGCGGCGGCCTGACGGTCTTCCGCGACAATGTGCTGCGGGAAGTGCCGCTGGCCCAACCGCTCGGCTACGTCATTTCCCTGGTGCAGGCCCGCGACGGCGGGATCTGGATGCTGCGCGGACCGGACATTCCGCCGGCGCGCTTCTACGGCGGCCAATGGGAAGACTACGGTCCCGACCGGGGCCTGCCGGCCGGCCAGGTGTTCAGCCTCATCGCGGCGCGAAACGGCGATGTGTGGGCCACCTCGCGCACGGCGGTCTACGTGCTGCGCGCCGGCGCCCGAAATTTCACACCGGCGGGAGTCGCCGTCACCGGACACGGCGCCCTGAGCCAGGCGCCTGACGGCCGCATCTGGCTGTCGGACCTGACCGGCAGCCGGCCGATCACCGACGCCGCGCCCGGGGCCGCCGCGCCGCGCCCCATCCCGACCCCGGGCTTCCTGCGCTCGACGCGGACCTTCTTCGACCGTGACGGCGCCCTTTGGGGCAAGACCGGGCGCACGGGCATATTCCGCCTGCGGTCGCCCGGCGCGACGCCCGCCGCGGCCGCCCCGGTCGATGTCTACCAGGCCCGCGATGGCCTACAGTCCGACGCCGCCTCCGCCATCATTGAAGACCGCGAGGGCAGCATCTGGGTCGGCTCGCCGCTCGGGCTGGAACGCTTCCGCGCCGCCGGCGTCGTGGCGGAGCCGGCCTTGACCCGCTTCTCAACCTGGGGGTTCGTCCTGCTCGGCGCCTCGGACGGCTCGGTCTATGTGGGCCAGCTTGATTCCGTCTACCGGATCCGCCCGGGCGGACGGCCAGAGCCCGTCCTCGAGCATGTCACCGAAGTCGGGTCGATTTGCGAGGGGCCTGACAAGAGCATCTGGATCGTCCTCGCCGACCGGATCGTCCGGATCCGGAAGGACGGCGCCAGGACCACCCTGGCCCGCCCGCCGCTCGGCGTCGACGTGCAGGATTGCGCCGTGGCCCCGGACGGCGCCCTGTGGGTGACCGCGCTGCTGAACGGGATGTTCCGGTATGCAGACGGGCGCTGGACCAATCTCATGATCCCCCCGCCGGGAGACGCGGGTCCGTTTCCGACCACCCTACGCGCCGGGCCCGACGGCCGCCTGCTGCTCTATTCGCAGGTCGATGAACTGGATCGCATCGACGGAACGGCGCGCACCCCGATCGCGCCCCGCCCCCGGCCCTCGGTGGACGACCTCAATACGCTCTATCCACGGCGCATCGACCTGCTCATCGCCGGCGCCTTCGGCGTCGGGCGGGTGCGCGACGGGCGGCTGAGCTTCATTCCGCCCGAGCGCGTTCCGGCCTTCGACGATCCGACGGGCCTGGTGCAGACTCCCGAAGGCGAGACCTGGCTGGTGGGGCGCGCGGGCATCGTGGAGCTGCCAAGCCTGGGACTTGAGCGCGCCTTCGACGAGCCGAACCTGAAACTCACGCCCAGGATCTTCGACATCCGCGACGGTGTTCCAGGTCTCTACAACAGCGACGGTCACCGTGACGTGGTCCGGGGCGGCGATGGCCGGCTGTGGTTCTCCACCACCGCGGGCGTGGTCTGGATCGATCCCGCGCGCATCCCCCACAACCCCTCTCCGCCGCGCGTCTCGATCAGCGCCCTGAAGGCGGCCGGCCGCGAATGGCGTGACCCGACGCACATCACCCTGCCCGCCGGCGCCTCCAGCGGCGAGATCGACTACACCGCGCTCAGCCTGGCCATCCCCGAGCGGGTGAAGTTCCGCTACCGGCTGGAAGGCGCGGGGACCGGCTGGGTCGATCCGGGCCGGCGGCGGCAGATGTTCTTCACCAACCTGGGACCGGGGACCTACCGCTTCCACGTCATCGCCGCCAACGAGGACGGGGTGTGGAACCACCAGGGCGCGACCCTGGCTTTCACCATTCCGCCGACCTTCCTGCAGTCCATCTGGTTCAAGCTGATCCTCGCCCTGCTGTTCAGCGGCCTGATCTGGTTCGCCTACTCCCTGCGGCTGCGCGAACTCACCGGGCGCGTGCGGGCCGACCTGGAGGCGCGGCTGTCCGAGCGCGAACGCATCGCCCGCGAACTGCACGACACCTTGCTGCAAGGCTTCCAGGGCCTGGTGCTGCGCTTCCAGGCGGTGGCCGAGCGCATCCCCCGCAAACAACCCCTGCGCAAGGCCATCGACGAGGCGCTGGATCGCGCCGACGCCGTCCTCATCGAAGGCCGCGACCGGGTGCGCGAACTGCGCCACACGCCCCCTGCGGGCGACCTGACCCAGGCTCTGGTGGAGGCCGCCGCCCAGCTTTCCATCGACCACCCGGCCCGCTTCGACCTCACCGTCGAGGGCCGGCCGCGTGAGCTGCATCCGATGGTGCGCGACGAGGTCCAGCGCATCGGCGAGGAGGCCATCCGCAACGCGTTCCAGCATGCCAGGGCCAGCTCGATCGAGGTCATCGTCACCTACCGCTCGGGCCAGCTCAGCCTCAATGTCCGCGACGACGGCGTGGGCCTGCCGGGCGAGGTGGCGGCGGCAGGGGCGCGCGACGGCCACTTCGGTCTCACCGGCATGCGCGAGCGGGCCGAGCGCGTCGGCGGAACGATCCGCCTGGCCAGCCGCGCCGGCGCCGGAACCGAGGTGCGGCTCTCCATTCCAGGTTCGTCAGCCTATGCCGCCAGGCCGGGCGGCGGGCGATACTTCCTCCGCCGCCTGCGCCGCTGGCTGAATCCAAGGGACTGACCATGCCGAACGCCGACAAGCCGATCCGGATCATGACCGTGGATGACCACCCGGCGCTGCGCGATGGCATCGCCGCCATTGTCGAGCAGCAGCCCGACATGGCGCTGGTTGGCGAGGCGGCGAACGGGCAGGAAGCGATCACCGCCTTCGCCAACCTGCGTCCGGACGTCACCCTGATGGACCTGCAGATGCCGGTGATGGGCGGGGTCGAGGCCATCGCCGCCATCCGCGAGCAGGCCCCCAACGCCCATATCATCGTGCTCACCACCTACGACGGCGACGTTCAGGCGGCGCGCGCGCTCAAGGCGGGCGCCTCGGCCTATCTGCTGAAGAGCTCGCTACGCAAGGAGCTGCTGGAGACCATCCGCGCCGTGCATGCCGGACGCCGTCACATCCCGGCCGAGATCGCCCAGGAGATCGCCCTGCACGCCGCCGACGAGCCTTTGAGCGCGCGTGAGATCGAGATCCTCAAGCTGGTGGCCGAAGGCAAGGCCAACAAGGCCATCGCCTATGAGCTGTCGATCTCGGAAGACACGGTGAAGGCCCACATGAAGGCCATCTTCGGCAAGCTCGAAGTCGGCGACCGCACCCACGCCGTCACCGCCGCCCTGCGCCGCGGCATAATTGATCTCTAGGCGGTCGCACGCCTCGCCTGCAACCCTGCCGTTCTTACCCGTTTGAGTAATCGCCGCCGCCCCCGCCTCGGGATGGGATGAGGCTCGCCGAACAGCGATGTCTTGCCGACGTCCACTCTTCCTCCCGAACGAAAGGCGACGACATGACGAGGTTCACCAACACGCCGTCCGGCGACATCTCCCGCCGCCGCGTGCTGAGCAATTCCATCTCCGGCGCCGCCGTCACCCTGGGGCTGCTGTCCGTCTCCAACGCCGCCGAAGCCTTGATCGACAGCGGCGCGGGCATCGGCGCGGCGGCCGGCCGCGACGCCATCCGCCCCTTCGGCGGAACCACCCCGCAGGCCGACCTGGACGACCTGCGCCGTCGCATCCTGGCCACCCGCTGGCCTGAGCAGGAAACGGTGAACGACGACACCCAGGGCGTTCGCCTGGGCGTCATGAAGAAGCTCGCCGACTACTGGGCCAACCAGTACGACTGGCGCAAGTTCGAGGCCTATTTCGACACCCTGCCTCACTTCATCACCGAGATCGACGGCCTGGACATCCACTTCATCCACGTGAAGTCCAGGCACCCCAACGCCCTGCCCGTCATCGTCACCCACGGCTGGCCCGGCTCGGTCGTCGAGCAGTTGAAGATCATCGAACCGCTGACCAATCCGACCGCCCACGGCGGGACCGCGGCGGACGCGTTCGACGTCGTGATCCCGTCGCTGCCGGGCTATGGGTTCTCGGGCAAGCCGACGGCTACGGGATGGGACCCCATCCGCACCGCCAAGGCCTGGGTCGTGCTGATGAAACGCCTCGGCTACACCCGCTTCGTCGCCCAGGGCGGCGACTGGGGCAACGCCGTCACCGAGCAGATGGCCTTGCTGGGCGCGCCGGAACTGGTCGCCATCCACACCAACATGCCCGCCGCCGTTCCGGCTGAGGTGGACAAGGCCGCCTTCGCAAATGCACCGGCTCCGGCCGGTCTGTCGGCGCAGGAGAAGGCGGCCTACGAACAGCTGGCCTCGTTCTACGCCACCGGCCTCGGCTACGCTCAGGAGATGCAGCACCGGCCCCAGACCCTCTACGGCCTGGCGGACTCACCCATCGGCCTGGCGGCCTGGATCCTGGACCACGACATCCGCAGCTATCAGCTGATCGCCAGGGTCTTTGAGGGCCAGAGCGAAGGCCTGACTCGCGACGATATCCTGAACAACATCACCCTCTACTGGCTGACGAATACGGGCGTGTCTTCGGCGCGGCTGTACTGGGAAAGCAAGCTCGGCTTCTTCAATCCCAAGGGCATCCCGATCCCGACGGGGATCAGCGCCTATCCCGACGAACTGTACCAGTGCCCCGAGACCTGGGCGAAGGCCGCCTATCCGAAGCTGGTCCACTACGGAAGGCTCTCCAAGGGCGGTCACTTCGCCGCCTGGGAACAGCCTGGCTCCTTCACCAGCGAACTGCGCGCCAGCTTCCGCTCGCTGCGCACCTGACCAAGCCTTCGGCCGCGGGGATTCCGTCCCCCCTCCCGCACACCTCGCGGCCGCCCGGCGCCTCCATCATCCGCTCCCCCGTGCCGATGGAGGCGCCGGCTTTGTCTGTAACCCCGTTCCGCACCGTCCCAGTTGATCGCGGCGTGAGCCGTGCTCCGCTCAAGGACTGAAGGAGACCGCCGTGCCAAAACCCCTCCGCACCCCTGTCGTGGCCGCGATCGCGGCGGCGGCCAGCCTGGGCATCCACGCTGCAGCGGCCCAGCAACCCGGCATCCGGCGCGTCGACCTGCAGCGGCACGACCTGAGCGCGCCCGGACGCGAGGTCATCCAGGCGCGGGTCGAGTTCGATCCAGGCGCAGCGTTTCCGAGGCACTATCACCCGGGCGAGGAGATCATCTTCGTCCTGGACGGTTCGCTGGAATACCAGCTCGGCGACGATGCGCCGGTCACGCTGCGGGCCGGCGATGTCCTCTTCGTCCCTGCGCGCGTGATCCATTCGGCCCGGAATGTCAGCGATGCGCCCGCCGCCGAACTCGCCACCTACGTCGTCGAAAAGGGCCAGCCGCTGCTCGTGACCGTCCCCTGACGAGATCGGCTGGGTCGTGGGTCAAGACCCGCCCAGCCGATAGCCCACCCCCGGCTCGGTCAGGATCAGCGCCGGGGCGGCCGGGTCGGCCTCCAGCTTCTGGCGCAGCTGGCCCACGAACACCCGCAGGTACTGCACGTCGTGCTCGTGCGCAGGGCCCCAGACGGCGGTGAGCAGCTGGCGGTGGGTGGCGACCTTGCCGCCGCCTTCGGCCAGCTGGGCCAGCAGGTCGTATTCCTTGGGCGACAGGCGCACGGCCTCGCCGGCGCGGGTGATGCGGCGCTGCACCAGGTCGATCTCCAGGTCCCCAGCCTTCACGACCGGCTCGGCCCCGTCGCGACGCAGGCGGTGGCGCAGGGCGACGCGCAGCCGGGCCAGCAGTTCGCCGACGCCGAACGGCTTTTCGACGTAGTCGTCGGCGCCGGCGTCGAGCGCGTCGATCTTCTCGGTCTCGCGGTCCCTGGCCGACAGGATGATCACCGGCCCGTCGTAGAAGGCGCGCGCGCGGGCCAGCGCATCGCGCCCGTCCATGTCGGGAAGGCCCAGGTCCAGCACCACGGCGTCGGGCGGCTTGCGGGCGATCTCGCGCAGGCCTTCGCTCGCCGTGTCGGCGCGCACCGGCTCATAGCCCGCGGCGTCCAGGGCGGGGCCCAGGAAGCGGTGGATCTGGGCCTCGTCGTCGACGACCAGGATGCGCGGGCGGTGGGCGGTCATGGCTTGGCCTTGGGCAGGCTGATCAGGATGCGCGTGCCGCGGCCGTCGTGGATCGGGCTGGCGGCGACAATGCGCCCGCCCATGGCCTCGACGAAACCCTTGGAGATGGCCAGGCCCAGGCCCGCGCCCTTGCCCCGGTCGGTGGACTCCTCCATGCGACGGAACTTCTCGAACACGCGTTCCAGCTCGGCGGTGGGGATGCCGGGGCCCTCGTCCTCAATGGAGATGACCACCGAGCCGCGGTCCTCATAGGCCGCGACCTCGATGCGCGAGCGGTCCGGGCCATAGGCGATGGCGTTCTCCAGGATGTTGACGCAGGCCTGTTCCAGCAGGCCCGGGTCGGTGTCGACCAGGGACAGGCGCTCGGCGAAGTCGCGCTCCAGCGCGCGGCTCTCCAGCCGGCGGCTGACCCGGTCACAGGCGGCGGTGAGCACGTCACGCACGTCGGTGGCCTCCCTGCGGGTGACCAGGGCGCCGCCCTCCAGCCGGGTCATGTCCAGCAGGTCGCCGACGTAACGATTCAGTCGCTCGGCCTCTTCGCGGATGGAGTCGAGCAGGTCGCGCTGCACCTTGCCGGTGAGGGTCTTGCCATAGTCGATCAGTGTGGTGGCCGAACCCAGGACCGTCGACAGCGGCGTGCGCAAGTCGTGGCTGATGGAGTTGAGCAGGGCGCTACGCAGCCGGTCGGCGCGGCGCAGGGCCTCGGCGTCGGCGGCCTCGGCGGCGAACTCGGCGCGTTCAAGGGCGACCGCGCCCTGGTCGAGCAGGGCCAGCACGAAGCGTTCCGCGTCGCCGCCGGCGCCCGACTGCGGCTCGATGGCGGCCACGCCGGAACGGGATTTGACGCCCTGCAGCGGGTAGAAGGTCCACAGCGCATTGGGCAGGGTGCCAGTGCCGGCGCCGGCGGGCTCGCCCTTCTCCCAGGCCCAGCGCGCCGCCGCCATTTCGGCGGGGCCCAGATCCTCCATGGCCGGCGAGGCGGCGGCGGGCGTGATGTCGTCGCCCGCGGGCAGCAGGACCATGGCCTTGCCGCTGCTGGCCGCGGCCAGCTGTTCGGCCAGGGCCTGGGCGGCGTCATCCTTGCGCGCGGCGCCGGACAGCCGCCGGCTGGCCTGCAGCAGCGACGAGATCGCCGAGGCCCGCCGCGAGGTCGCCCGCGCCTGGTCGCGAACCCGCCCGGTCAGCCAGCCGGTGGTCATGGCCACCACGAAGAAGACCACGAAGGTGAGGATGTCGGCCGGGTGGCCAATCTCCATGGTGTAGCGCGGCTCAAGGAAGAAGAAGTTGTAGCTGACCGCCGCCAGGGCCGCGGCCAGCACCGCCGCGCCCAGACCCGACAGGATGCCCGAGGCCAGCACGCTGACCAGGAAGATCATGGCCACGTTGGCGGTCTGGTTCGACACCGTGTCCACCGCGAAGCCCAGCCCGTTGGCCGCCGCCACCGAGATGACCGCGCCGAGGTAGCCCAGCCAGTCGGCGCGCGGCGGCAGCCGCAGGCTGCGGACCGGACGCGGCTCGACCGGTCCCGCCTCGGTGATGACGTGCAAGGCCGCACCGCCGGCGTGCTCCAGCAGGGCGTGCGGCAGGGAGCGGCCGAACAGGGCGCGCAAGTGCGAGACCGGCGACTTGCCGACGACGATCTGGGTGACGTTGTTGCGCCGCGCATAATCCAGCGTCGCGGCCACCACGTCGTCCCCGGTCAGGATCATGGTCGTGCCGCCCAGCTGTTCGGCCAGCTTCAGCGCCGCATTCAGCCGCGCCGCCGAGGCCTCGCCATCCGGCGGCGCGTTGGGCCGCTCGACATGCGCCACCGTCCAGGGCGCGTCCATCATCATGTCCGACAGCCTGCGCCCGGCCCGCACGATGGAGCCCGCCCGCGCGTCGCCGCCGATCAGCACCAGGATCCGCTCGCCCGCCGCCCACGGCCCCTCGACCCCGGCGCGGCGCATGGCGCCGACCAGCTGGTCGTCCACCGTCTGGGCGGCGCGGCGCAGGGCCAGTTCGCGCAGCGCGGTCAGGTTCTCGACCTTGAAGAAGCGGTCCGCCGCCACCTTGGCCGTCTCGGCCAGGTACACCTTCCCCTCGGCCATGCGCTGGCGCAGCTCGGCCGGGGTGATGTCAATCAGCTCGATCTCGTCGGCCTTGGAGAGCGCCGAGTCCGGCACGGTCTCGCGCTGGCGCACGCCGGTGATCTTCCACACCACCTCGACCAGGCTTTCCAGGTGCTGGACATTGAGCGTGGTCCACACGTCGATGCCGGCGGCCAGCAGCTCTTCGACGTCCTGCCAGCGCTTGGGGTGGCGCGAGCCGGGCACATTCGAATGGGCATACTCATCGACCAGCAGCAGCCCCGGCTTGCGCGCCAGGGCCGTGTCGATGTCGAACTCCATCAGGGTGCGCCCCTTGTAGGGCAGGGTCGCGCGCGGCAGCACCTCCAGCCCGCGCAGCAGCGATTCCGTCTCGCGCCGCCCGTGCGTTTCCACCACCCCGATCAGCACGTCGCCGCCCTCGGCCTTTCGGCGGCGGGCGGCGCGCAGCATCTCGTAGGTCTTGCCGACGCCGGGCGACATGCCGAGGAAGACCTTCAGCCGTCCCCGGCCGCCGGACCCCGCCTCGGCCAGCAAGGCGTCGGGGTCGGGCCGCAGCGGTTCGGTCGGCGTCATGGGGGCGAAGGGTGACTGACCGGGAAGTCGGCGTCGAGCGCCAGATTGGTCTCCAGCACGTTCACCCGCGCCTGGCCGAGGAATCCCAGGTCCGGGCCCTGGGTATGGGTGGCGATGATGGCCCGGACCTGGGCGGGTTCCATGCCACGCACCTTCGCGATACGCGCGACCTGCAGGTCGGCGTAGGCCGGCGAGATGTGCGGATCGAGACCCGAACCGGAAGTGGTCACGGCGTCGGCGGGCACGACATTCTGGGCCGTGGAGGCGCGCACGGCCGCGGCGCCCTCCCCCACCCGCTTGATCAGGTCGGGGTTCATCGGACCCAGGTTGGAGCCTGTCGAGGCGGCGGCGTCATAGCCGTCGCTCCCCGCCGCCGACGGCCGCGAGGCCAGGTACTGGGGCGCGGCGAAGCTCTGGCCGATCAGGGCCGAGCCGACCACCTTGCCGTCGCGGCGAAGCAGCGAGCCGTTGGCCTGGTCAGGCATCGCCGCCTGGGCGATGCCGGTGACGGCGAGCGGATAGGCCAGCCCCAGCAGCAGGGTGAAGAAGACGACCGAAACCAGGGCGGGGCGGATCTGGGCGAGCATGGGCGGGGTCCTCAGAACCGGCGCGAGACGCCGGCGTAGAGCTGGTAGTCGGGGGTATCGCTGTTGAGGCCGAAGTTGGCGCCGACATCGAGCTGGACCGTGCGGGTGGCGAGGTAGGTGAAGGCCACGTCGGCCGAGGCCTGGTTCACCTGCCCGGCCGGGTCGAAGTTGTTGGCCATCCACAGCTCGCCGGCCATCGACAGGCGGTCGGTCAGCGGGTGGGCGACATTGACCAGGTTGATGACCGCCGCGTGGTAGCCGTCGCCGTCGGCGTCCAGCAGCACGTCGACTTCCGGCCCAAAGGTGACGCTGTAGCCGTTCGCGGTCGTGCCGAACGGCAGGGCCACGCCGCCCTCGAACTCACGGTTGCCGATGCCGCGCCGCGCCGTCGGGATCTTCACGAAGGGGATCACCGAAACGCCCCACGCCGCGTCGTCGGCGGTGAGCCGGCGCTTGTAGCGCACCAGCACGTCGCCCGGGCCGCTGAGGCTGTCGCTCAGGCCCCCAACATGGGTCTCGATGCGCACCTGCGGCGACCAGGTGATCTGCAGGTCGGAGCGGTCATCGATGCCGTATTTCAGCGTCGGGTTGGTGAACAGCGTCGTCTCGGTGCGCACCCCGCCGACGTCGATGTTGGTGTAGTTCACCACGTCGGCTTCCAGCTGCCATTTGCCCGCCGGCACGGTGCAGGTGCTGTTGGCCTTGGTCGGGCGGTCGGTGCAGATCGCCGGTTCCTCATCGGCGGCGAAGGCTGCGCCGGCGCTGACGAGGAGGACGGCGGCGGAGGCGGAGGCGAGGACGAGACGGTTCATTTTCTTGGCTCCTGCGAGGGGGTGGCGACGGGCGATGGGCAGCCACGCATTGGGGGGACTGGGTCGCCCGCCGCCGGTTCCCGCCGCGGGATTGGCGGCCGCGGCGGAAAGCAAAGGATTGTGGAAAAAGGTCATGCGAGGCCGAGCCCCGAGACCACGAGGTCGATCAGCTTGATGCCGATGAAGGGCGCGATCAGCCCGCCCAGGCCGTAGATCGCCAGATTGCGGCTGAGCAGCTTGCCGGCCCCGATGGCGCGGTACTTCACGCCCTTCAGCGCCAGCGGGATCAGCGCCACGATCACCAGCGCATTGAAGATCACCGCCGACAGGATGGCGCTGTGGGCGCTGCCCAGCTGCATGATGTTGAGCCCGCCCAGGGCCGGCAGGGCCAGCAGGAACATGGCCGGGATGATGGCGAAATACTTGGCCACGTCGTTGGCGATGGAGAAGGTGGTCAGCGCGCCGCGGGTGATGAGCAGCTGCTTGCCCACCTCGACGATCTCGATGACCTTGGTCGGGTCGGAATCCAGGTCGACCATGTTGCCGGCCTCGCGCGCCGCCTGGGCGCCCGTCTGCATGGCCACCCCGACGTCGGCCTGGGCCAGCGCCGGCGCGTCATTGGCGCCGTCGCCGCACATGGCCACCAGCCGCCCGCCGGACTGTTCGTTGCGGATCAGGCGCAGCTTGTCCTCGGGCGTGGCCTCCGCCAGGAAATCGTCGACCCCGGCCTCCGACGCGATGGAGGCGGCGGTGATGGGGTTGTCGCCGGTGATCATCACCGTGCGCAGGCCCATGCGGCGCAGGTCGGCGAAGCGCTCCTTCACGCCCGGCTTGACCACGTCCTTCAGGTGGATGACGCCCACCAGCCGGCCGTTCTCGGCCACGGCCAGGGGGGTGCCGCCGCTGCGCGCGATGCGCTCGACGGCTTCGGTGAATTCGTGGCTGATCTCGGACGGCGCGATCTCCAGCGCCTTGAGCACGGCGTCCACCGCGCCCTTGCGCCAGCTGTCCTTGCCGGCGTCCAGGCCCGACTGGCGGGTGGTGGCGCTGAAGGGGATGACGGTCGCGCCCTTGGGCGCCTCGGCGGTCACGCCCAGGCCGCGCGCCAGCTCGATGATCGAGCGGCCTTCCGGCGTCTCGTCGGCCAGCGACGCCATCAGGGCGGCGCGCACGGCGGCCTCCGGGCGAACGCCCGGCTGCGGCACCACCTCGGTGGCCATGCGGTTGCCGAAGGTGATGGTGCCGGTCTTGTCGAGCAACAGGGTGTCGCAGTCGCCGGCCGCCTCAACCGCGCGGCCCGAGGTGGCCAGCACATTGACCTTGAGCAGCCGGTCCATGCCGGCGATGCCGACGGCCGAGAGCAAGCCCCCGATCGTTGTCGGAATAAGCGTGATGAACAGCGCGCCCAGGACCAGCGGGTCCAGCTTGACGCCGGAATAGGCGCCCAGGCCCAGCAGGGTGACGACCGCCACCAGGAACACCAGCGTCAGGCCCGCCAACAGCACGGCCAGGGCGATCTCGTTGGGCGTCTTGCGGCGGTCGGCGCCCTCGACCATGGCGATCATGCGGTCGAGGAAGGTCGAGCCCGGCTGCGAGGTGACGCGCATCTTGATCCAGTCGGAGACCACCGTGGTGCCGCCGGTCACCGCCGAGCGGTCGCCGCCGGCCTCGCGGATCACTGGCGCGGACTCGCCGGTCACCGCCGCCTCATTGATCGAGGCGATGCCCTCGACGATCTCGCCGTCGGCGGGGACCACGTCGCCCGCCTCCACCAGCACGATGGCCCCGGGGTGCAGTTCGTGGGCCGGGGTGGGCACGGTCAGGCCGGTCTTGGGATCGACGATGACCTTGGCCTTGGTCGTCACCCGCGCGGACCGCAGGCTGTCGGCGGCGGCCTTGCCGCGCCCCTCGGCCACGCTCTCGGCCAGGTTGGCGAACAGCACCGTGGCCCACAGCCAGGCGGCGATCTGCACCGCGAAACCGGCGGACTGGCCGTCCACGACTGCGATGATCGCCGAGACCGTCGACAGCAGGGCCACGATCCAGGTGGCGAAGATTACCGGATTGCCCAGCAGCTTGCGCGGATCCAGCTTGCCGAAGGCGTCGCCGGACGCGCGCAGCAGCATGGCGCGCGAGAAGCCCGAACCCAGCACCGCGGATTTGCGGGGCTTGTCCATGGGAACAGCGTGGAGGGACATGATGCGATTTCCGGGGATCAACGGCCGGCCACGGCGTTGAGCATCTGGAAGTGCTCGACGATCGGGCCAAGGGCGAGGGCGGGGAAGTATTCGAGGCCGGTGACGATCAGGATCACCCCGATCAGCAGGCCGATGAACAGCGGCCCGTCGGTCGGCAGGGTGCCGGCGGTGACCGCGAGCTTGGGCTTGGCCGCCAGGGCGCCGGCGATGGCCAGCACGGGAACGGCGTAGGCGAAGCGGCCGAGCAGCATGCCGATGCCGAGCGTGGTGTTCCACCAGGGCGAGTTGGCGGTCAGGCCGGCGAAGGCCGAACCGTTGTTCCCGGCCGCGGAGGTATAGGCGTAGAGGATCTCGCTGAGGCCGTGCGGGCCGTGGTTCAGCAGCCCTTCCAGGGCCACCGGCAGGATGGCGGCGACGGCGGCGAAGCCGAGGATGGCCAAGGGCAGGACCAGCACCGACAGCATGGCCAGCTTGATCTCGCGGGACTCCACCTTCTTGCCCAGGTACTCGGGCGTGCGTCCGACCATCAGCCCGGCGATGAACACCGACAGCAGGGCCATGACGACCATGCCGTAGAGGCCCGAGCCGACGCCGCCGGGGATGATCTCGCCCAGCATGATGTTGAACATCGCCATCCCGCCGCCGAGCGGCGTGAAGCTGGCGTGCATGCCGTTGACCGCGCCGCAGGAGATGGCGGTGGTGACGGCGGCGAAGAGGCTGGTCGAGGCGGCGCCGAAGCGGACCTCCTTGCCCTCCATGTTCACGTCCGTGGCCACGTGGGCCGCGACGGCCGCCGGCGTGGGCTGGGTCTCGGCGGTGTAGATCGAGGCGACGCCCGCCGACAGCAGGATGACCATGGCCGCGACCAGGGCGCGGGCTTCCTTGCGCGCCCCGGCCACGCGGCCGAAGGCCACGACGCAGGCGAACGGCAGCACCATCATGGTGATGATCTGCAAGGTGTCGGTCAGCGGGCTCGGGTTCTCGAACGGGTGGGCCGAGTTGGCGTTGAAGACGCCGCCCCCGTTGGTGCCGAACATCTTGATGATTTCCTGGCTGGCGGCCGGCGCCACGGCGATCTTCTGCGCCGCGCCTTCCAGCGTGGTGGCGTGGGCCCAGGCGTCCAGCGTCTGCGGCACGCCCAGGGCCACGAAGACCAGGGCGCCGACGATGGAGACCGGCAGCAGGATGTAGAGCGTGTTGCGGGCCAGGTCGGCCCAGAAGTCGCCCAGCTTCTCGCCCTTGTTGGCGGCGAAGGCGCGGGCCACCGCGGCGGCCACCGACATGCCGGCCGCGGCCGACAGGAAGTTCTGCACCGTCAGGCCCGCCATCTGGCTGAGATGGCTGGCGGCGGTCTCGCCGCCGTAGGACTGCCAGTTGGTGTTGGTGACGAAGCTGACGGCGGTGTTGAAGGCCAGGTGCGGGCTCATCCCGGCGAACCCGTGCGGGTTCAGGGGCAGCACGCCCTGCAGGCGCAGGATGGCGTAGAGCGCCAGGAAGGACGCCGTGCTGAAAGCCAGGAAGGCGGTGGCGTAGCCGAGCCAGGTCTGGCCCTTCTTCGGGTCGACGCCGAGCGCCTTGTAGAGCACCCCCTCGACGGGGCGCAGAACCGGGTCCAGCCAGGTGCGCTCGCCCTGCCATACCCGCGCCACGTAGGCGCCCAGCGGCCAGGCCAGGCCGACGGCGACCACCAATGTGAAAAGGATTTCCGCCCAGCCCCGAAGGTCCATGGGGAGGTTCCTGTTGCTAGAATTTTTCGGGGCGCAGCAGGGCTGCGATCATGTAGACGGCGATGCCCAGCGCACCGGCGCCCCACAGCAGTGAGAGCAGCATCAGGCGCGCCTCAGCAGGTTGGCGAAACCGATGAGCGCGGCGAAGACGCCCACCCCGACTACGACGAAGATCACATCAGCCATGGGCCTTGCCTCGATTATTCCGGGTGTGACGCCAGCCGGCGCCACGACTAGTGGTCGGACGCCCCTCCTCGGCCTTGACGCAGGTCAATGGCGGGGGGGGGCCAGGCACAGCGACAGGACGCCGTAGGCGCCCAGCCCCAGGGCCAGGAAGAGAATGTCGGACACGGTGGGGTTCCAACCTTGGTTCAGGACGCCCTTGTCGCGCCGATCGACCTCAAGGT
>Ga0209023_10001435_pt1 | contig 32050 bp, 30 predicted proteins | sample LakOneMetagenome_FD_187468 | JGI IMG/M metagenome (GOLD analysis project Ga0209023, IMG submission 187468) | Freshwater and sediment microbial communities from Lake Erie, Canada (SPAdes) (version 2) | ecosystem: Environmental > Aquatic > Freshwater > Lentic | place: Lake Erie, Canada...
ATAAAGAAAATCACGGCGTGTTGCGGCGGCCGATGAGGAAGACGTCACGTTTGCAAACCCTTTCCGAACTGCAACCGGCGGACCGTCCCCGACGACGCAACAAGCGCTCCGGGAAAGGAAGCCGGTGCCCGCGGCCCCCCGCGGTGGCAGAATGACCACTTGTCCCACGCAACCGGGCAGAACATGCGATCTAGAATCGATCTATTGGCACCCTTGCCGAGAGAGCGCAAGCCCGCTATCGGCACATTTAGTGCGACGCACTAAATGTGCCCGCCGCTGTGATTTTTCCTCAACTTTTCCACCGGGGCCGAAAGCCGCTGTCCGATGCGCGTCGTCCTTTTCCAACCCGACATCCCGCAAAACACCGGGACGATTCTGCGCCTCTGCGCCTGCCTGAGCGTAGAGGCCCATATTATCGAACCGGCCGGTTTTCCGGTGTCCGACCGCCATTTCCGCCGCTCCGGAATGGACTACCTCGATCAGGTCACCATCGTCCGGCATGTCTCATGGAGCGCCTTCGAGGCCTGGCGGGCCGAAACCGGCGGCCGGCTGGTTCTTTTTTCGACAAGGGCGGCAAAGCCCTATCTCGATCATATCTACCGGGACGACGACCTCCTGCTGTTTGGCCGGGAATCCGCCGGTGTGCCGGATGACGTGGTAAACGCCGCCGACGAGCGGCTGGTGATCCCGATCGCCGCCGGCATGCGGTCCCTGAACGTCGCCATGACCGTCGCCATGGCGCTCGGTGAAGCACTTCGACAAACAAGAGGAACGGCGCGTTGAGTTACGCGGTCAAGGAAATCTTCCTGACTTTGCAGGGCGAAGGCGCCCATGCCGGACGCACCGCCGTGTTCTGCCGGTTCGCCGGCTGCAACCTGTGGACCGGCCGCGAGCAGGACCGCCTTGAGGCGGTGTGCAAGTTCTGCGACACGGATTTTGTCGGCATGGACGGCACGCTCGGCGGCCGCTACGCGAACGCCGAGGCGCTCGCCGCCACCATCGCCGCGCAATGGGAAGGGCCGCCGGAACATCGCTACACGGTGCTGACCGGGGGCGAACCGCTGCTGCAGGTCGATCCCGCGCTGATCGATGCCCTGCATGCACATGGATTCACCATCGCGGTGGAAACCAACGGCACGGTTGCCGCCCCGCCCGGCCTCGACTGGATTTGCGTCAGCCCGAAGGCCGGGTCCGAATTGCTCATTCGCAAGGGCCATGAGCTGAAACTGGTCTATCCCCAGGCGGAGAACAGCCCGGAAGATTTCGCAGGCCTGGAATTCGAGCGGTTCTCGTTGCAGCCGATGGATGGACCTGACATAGCGCAAAGCACTCAGGCGGCAATCGCGTATTGCTTGGCGCATCCGCAGTGGCGTCTCAGCGTTCAAACGCACAAGACGCTCGGAATTAGATAAGGCTGGGATCAGCCGAGACCGGACAAAATTGATGTGGGAATTGACGAAATCGTTCCGTTTCGAGGCCGCGCATTCGCTGCCCGGCACGACGCTGGGCGAAGCCAGCGACGAAGTGCACGGCCACTCCTTCCGCGCTGAAATCACCATCCGTGGCACGCCAGATCCGGTCACAGGAATGGTGATGGATCTTGGCCTGCTCGAACAGCGGATGGCCGAGGTGCAGAAAATGCTCGACCACAAGTGGCTCAACAAGATCGAGGCGCTGGGCGCGCCGACGCTGGAAAACCTGACGCGATTCATCTGGGACCGGGTCCAGCACACTGGGCATGTGGTCCGTGTCAGTGTTTACCGCGACAGTTGCGGCGAAAGCTGCACCTATTTCGGTCCTCGAGGCTGACGGGAGAGAGCAGTTGGAAAAGCCACTCACCGCCATCGAGCAGCGCAAACAGCAGGCCCGCGCATGGTTCGAGCATCTGCGCGACGAGATTTGCGCCGCGCTGGAAAAACTTGAAGCCGATGCTCCATCGGAGCTTTACCCCGGCGACGCGGGCCGCTTCGTCCGCACGCCATGGGACCGCACCGACCATTCGGGCAAGCCGGGCGGCGGCGGCGTGATGTCGGTGCTGCGCGGACGGCTGTTCGAAAAGGCCGGCGTGCACTGTTCGACTGTCCACGGCGAATTCGCGCCGGAATTCCGCGCCCAGATTCCGGGCGCTGCGGACGACCCGCGCTTCTGGGCCTCGGGTGTTTCGCTGATCATCCATCCGCGAAATCCGAACGTGCCGGCGGTTCACATGAACACCCGCTTTGTGGTCACGACCAAGGCATGGTTCGGCGGCGGCGCGGACCTGACCCCGGTGCTGGACCGGCGGCGGACGCAGGACGATCCCGACACAGCCGCCTTCCATGCCGCTATGAAGGGAGCCTGCGACGCCCATACCGCTGTCGCGCCCTACGACAAGTTCAAGAACTGGTGCGACGAGTATTTCTACCTGCCCCACCGCAAGGAGCCTCGCGGGATCGGCGGAATCTTCTATGACTGGCTCGATTCGGGAGACTGGGACGCCGACCTCGCCTTCACCCGGGATGTCGGCCTGTCCTTTGCCCGGATTTACCCCGAGTTGGTGCGGCGCAATTTCAAAGACGCCTGGACCGACAAGGACCGGCAGGAACAGCTTGTGCGCCGGGGCCGCTATGTCGAGTTCAACCTGCTTTATGACCGAGGAACGATTTTCGGTCTGAAAACAGGGGGTAACGTCGACTCCATCCTCTCGTCGATGCCGCCCGAGGTGAAATGGCCATGACTGTTATCCGCAACGGTCGGGGACCGGAAATGCCCAGGAAAAGAGCACTTTTGGAGCGATTTTGACGTGTCACCGAGATAGCACACTCGGGAAAGAACGACGTTCCAAATCCCCAAAACCTTTAGAACGCATTGAGCCGGTAACCTCTCGCCGGTATTGCTAAGGTCATAGGTGTGGCGGAATCGTGCTGCCACCAACGTTTCTAAGGGGCTCCGATGCGCAAGATTGCTGTTCTCATCCTCGCTGCCGCAGGCGTTAGCCTCGCTGGCGCGGCTTCCGCAGCCGACCTCGGCGCTGCACCGATTTATCGCAAAGCAGCTCCGGTGCAGGTCTTCACCTGGACCGGCGGCTATATCGGCGGCTACGTCGGCGGTGCCTTTGGTGCCAACGATGCGACGACCTCCGTTCCGGTCAACGCGGCTGGCGTAGCACAGTTCGGCGGCCCCGCAGCCTCCTACAACTACAACTCGAGCGTGATCGGCGGTTATACCAGCGGCTACAACTGGCAGTTCGCTCCGAACTGGGTGATCGGTTACGAAGGTGAAACCGGCTACATCGGCACCAAGGGTTCGGCAGCCTATGCTGGCCGTGCGACTACGATCGCAACCACCCGCGCTGATGGCCTCTACAGCGTCTGGGCTGCCCGCTTCGGTTATGCGTTCGACCGCTCGCTGGTTTACGTCAAGGGCGGTGCTGCACTGGTCAATTTTGAAACCGGCGCATCCGACGGCAGCGCAGCTGCTGTCCATCTCGACACCATGCACAACAAGTATCGCCTCGGCTACGCGATCGGTGGCGGCTGGGAATACGCCTTCGACAACAAGTGGAGCGTCAAGGCTGAGTACCTCTACCTTGGCTTCGACAACAACATCACCAACACCGGCAACCTCGGCGGCACCCAGGTCTGGACCACGACCTCGCTGCCCGGCATCCACACCGCCAAGGTCGGCCTGAACTACAAGTTCGACGTGCTCGGCTACTTCCTCGGCGCGGTGCGCTAAGGACCGAAGCCTCTCTGAACTTCGAAAGCCCCGGACATGGTCCGGGGCTTTTTCGTTGTGTCGCAAATCCGATCAACATCGCTTTGTCGCCGTGTCATGCCCCACAGCTAGGCTCCCGGCTCCTCACATCAGCAAGGAGCCGACCATGACACTGAAAGCAGGCGACGTCGTTGTTCTCAAATCCGGAGGCCAAGCCCTGACCGTCGCAGACGTCACCGATGAAGCGATCGAATGCGTCTGGATCGGTGAAGAAGGCGATCTGTTCCGCGAAAAGCTTCCCGCTGCGGTTCTCGAGCTTGCGCATATCGACCTGTCCGACGATGAAGACGAGCAGGATGACGAAGAATACGAAGATGATGAAGATGAGGGCGACGAAGACCATCACGCCAAGAAGACGGCGGAAGTCGCCTGAAAGAGTGAGCGTTTTTCTGCACTTCTCCCCGTTCTGACGGGAAGAAGTGACACAAATCCGGCTAAAGCCGATGATCCCGCATAAATCTTGCGACGGTATCATCGGCGATGGCTTTCAACGCAGCATCGTCGAGCGGAAACTGCAGCGCCAGCCACGCATCTTCCGCCAGCGCCAGCACATGGCCCAGCGCTGGGCCTTCCGCAATTCCCCTTGCAATAAAATCAGCCGCCTTGAGCGGAAACAACGGCGGCGTCCAGCGCTCCGGCAACGTCGTGAGGTCGCGCCATTGCGGTACGCTGAAGTCTCGCCCCGCCCGCGCCCATGCCAGCATCATCCGGTCGCGATAACGCGGTGCGCCGAGCCGGTACAGTCTGCGCTGGGCAATGGCCTCATTCATACCCGCCGCGCGCCACCAGCGATGCCCCATCGAATCGAGGCGCTTGGTCTCGGCGTTAGACAGCCGCCAGCGTTGCGACAGGCGTTTTGCGTCCTCGGTCACCGCAACCGCCAACGCGCCGAGACGAAGGATGGCATCCGGTTCGAGACCCAGATTACGCTCGGCGGCGATCATGTTGGCGAAAGCTCCGTGATAGACCACACCTGCCGTCAACCGCGGCAACAGCCCTGCATCGTCCATCGCCACCAGCGCGTCGGCGGCACCTTTCGCGACCATCAGCTTGAGCATCTCCATCCGGATGCGCTCGGCAGACAGACCGGAAAGACCATCGCGTCCGGCAATGCAGGCTTCGTATCCCGCGCGGTCCGGTTCGCCCTCGCCATAGGCGGCATGAATCCGGAAGAAACGCAGGATGCGCAGGTAATCCTCGGCGATGCGCTGCGCGGGATCGCCGATGAATCGCACCCGGCGCTCGGCGATGTCGGCCAGGCCGCCCACTTCGTCATGCACCACGCCGTCAAGCGTGGCGAACAGGCCATTGATGGTGAAGTCGCGGCGCATGGCATCGCGCGTCCAGTCCCGTCCGAAGGCGACCTTGGCCTTGCGCCCGAAGGTTTCGATATCCTCGCGCAGAGTCGTGACCTCGAAGGGCTGGCCCTCGATCACCAGGGTCACCGTGCCGTGTTCGACACCGGTCGGCACCGACTTGATGTGCGCAGCCTTGGCGCGACGAATCACCTCATCGGGCGGCGCCGTGGTCGCGATATCGATATCGCCGATCGGCAATCCCAGCAGAGCATTGCGCACCGCGCCCCCGGCCACCCTTGCCTCCTCGCCGTCTGCATTCAGCAGGCCGAGCACCCGCGCCGTTGCACCGGACTTCAACCACGGCGCATCGCGCAGCATGGGTGCGGCGCTCATTTGTCCGTCCCCCGGATCAGCTTGCCGTTCTCAACATGCGCAGGTGTGTAGGTGGAGCCCGGAGGCGCGCCGGAAAAATGCGCCAACAGCAAAAGGCTGACGATGACGAGAACGAATGCAGCCACCGCCAGTTTGGCGACAACAGGCAACGGCCACGACGACCTGACCCAGACGCCTGACCGGCTTGCGATCAGACATGCCGCATAGACCGCAAAAGGAATGAGGAAGATTCCGATCTCGGTCAGGACAGGACGGATCATGAAAGACAGATCCGCTCATACATCGCGCGCAGCATCCCCGCCGTCGCACCCCAGATATAATGCTGCTCGAACGGCATCTCATAGAACGAGCGCTGCATGCCGCGGAATTCCTTGCTGCCGAGCTTGTGATTGACCGGGTCCATCAGGAACGCCAGCGGCACCTCGAACACATCGTCGACCTCATTGGCGTTGATGGTCAGATCGAAGCCGGGACGCACGCGCGCCAGCGTCGGCAGAATCCGAAATCCAAAGCCCGTCGCATAGACATCGAGATAACCGATCGGCTCGATGAAAGCGTGCTTGAGTCCAATCTCCTCGTCCGCTTCGCGCAGCGCCGCATCCATCGGTGTCGCGTCACCCGGATCGATCTTGCCTCCGGGAAACGAGACCTGTCCGGCATGTTCGTTGAGGTGTTCGGCACGCTTGGTCAGCAACACGGTGGGCACATCGCGCTCGACAATCGGCACGAGCACCGCCGCCGGACGCACCGGGCGTTCCTTCGCGATGATCTGCAGCATCGCATCGGTGCCGAAATCGCCGGTCGGCGCGAGCACAGCGGCATCGGTCAGCCCCGGCGGCACATCGAAGTTCAGCCGCTCGTGCGCCCTGCGAAAGAATTCACCAGACATGATGTCAGCCGGTGTCGCAATGCCGGAAGGTACAGCGTCCTTGAAAACAGTCTTCGTCACTCAAATCCTCGTCCGTCAAACAGCATCGCGTGCCTGCGCTGCATCCGCCATCGCAAAAAATTCACCGCCGGACATGACGCCGAACATCTCATGACCATCGAGCTGTCGAATCTCGCCCATCTCGACCAGATCATAATAGAGCGCACGTGTGACTTTTGCCCATAAATCCGCACGAACATGGAGATAGGGCGTTAACCCTCCATCCGCAGCCGCCTCGAAACGCAGCCGGTGATCGCCATTGCATGGCACCCATTCGTCCACATTGGTGCGAAAAGTCAGCGCCCGCGCGGCGCCCTCGCCGTCTGTCTCCATCTCGACAGCAAGAAACGGCGCGTCATCGACGCGAATGCCGACCTTCTCCACCGGCGTCACCAGAAAATACTTGCCGTCCTCACGCTTGAGAATTGTGGAAAACAGCTTCACCAGCGCATGCCGCCCGATCGGCGTGCCGAGGTAAAACCATGTGCCATCGGTTGCGATCCGCATGTCGAGATCGCCGCAGAACGGCGGATTCCACAGGTGAACCGGCGGCAGACCTTTTGTCGCAGCTCCGCGCGCGGCCTGGGTCAGCCTATCCAGACGTTGGGCCGGATTCGGCTCCTGTTTCTGCCCTTGGTTCGCCATTGTTTGCCCTGACCGTTGACGCTTCTGTTTGGCACAAATGGTGCACGACAAGTCGAGGGAAAGTAACCGGTAAATCCCACGGGCCGCGCGGCAGGAATACTCGCCACATCGTGATGAGTTTCAAGCCCCCCGCCCGCTAATGTGGGGACAGCCTGAAGCTGAGAATACATAAGAGAATACATGGCCTTTGCACGGGTTTAGCATAGGCCGGCGATCCAAAGTCCGGGCTTTGTCTCCTGCGGAACCCGAAGACGGACGGATGCGATCCATTCAAGGAGCGAAGAACATGGCTGGCGCGGAAGGTGTCGAGAAACTGGAAGACGTGATCGTGCGCTCGGCCGAGCAGATCGCGGGAAACATCCGCGCGGCGCGGGAAGCGGTCTCCACCGTCATCTTCGGTCAGGAGCGCGTGGTCGATAACGCGCTGGTCACGATCCTGTCGGGCGGCCACGCTCTGCTGATCGGCGTTCCGGGTCTGGCGAAAACCAAGCTGGTCGAGACGCTCGGGATCACGCTCGGCCTCGATGCCAAGCGCGTGCAGTTCACGCCAGACCTGATGCCCTCGGATATTCTGGGCGCAGAAGTGCTGGATGAAAGCGTCACCGGCAAGCGCTCGTTCCGCTTCATCGCAGGGCCGGTGTTCGCGCAGCTTCTGATGGCCGACGAAATCAACCGCGCCTCGCCGCGCACGCAGTCTGCATTGCTGCAAGCGATGCAGGAGCAGCACATCACGGTCGCCGGCGCGCGGCACGATCTGCCCAAACCTTTCCATGTGCTCGCGACCCAGAACCCGCTGGAGCAGGAAGGCACCTATCCGCTGCCGGAAGCCCAGCTCGACCGCTTCCTGATGGAGATCGACGTCGAATATCCGGATCGCGATGCCGAGCGGAAAATCCTGTTTGACACAACAGGCGCGGATCAGTCGGTTGCGAAAGAGGCGATGAGCGCCGAGACGCTCCTCACCGCGCAGCGGCTGGTGCGCCGTCTTCCCGTCGGCGATTCCGTGGTTGAAGCGATCCTCTCACTTGTGAGATCGGCGCGCCCCGGAGACGACAGCGGCGAGATCGGAAAATCCATCGCATGGGGACCGGGACCGCGCGCCAGTCAGGCGCTGATGCTCGCGGTGCGCGCACGCGCGCTGCTCGACGGCCGCCTCGCGCCATCCATCGATGACGTGCTCGATCTGGCCGAGCCCGTGCTCAAGCACCGCATGGCGCTGACCTTCTCCGCGCGCGCCGAAGGCCGCACGGTGACCGATATCATCAAGCAGTTGAAATCACGGATCGGCTGATGGCAGCACGGCCGCAACCCGCACTCCAGGAGATCGAGGCAGTCCGGCGCGCAGATGGTGAAAGCCGTTCGCTCGCCGCGTCACTGCCGCGTCTTGTGCTGGAAGCGCGGCGCATTTCGGCCAATGTCATTCACGGCCTGCATGGACGGCGGCGCGCGGGCACTGGCGAAAACTTCTGGCAATATCGTCGTTTCGTGTCCGGCGAAGCCTCGCAGAATGTCGACTGGCGGCGTTCGGCGCGCGACGACCATCTCTACGTCCGCGAGCAGGAATGGGAAGCCGCGCATACCGTGTGGCTGTGGCCGGATCGCTCCAAATCGATGGCGTTTGCCTCGAAGACCGCGCGTGACAGCAAGCTTGAGCGCGCACTGGTTGTCACCTTCGCATTGGCCGATCTCTTGGTGTCCGGCGGCGAGCGCGTCGGCATTCCCGGCCTGATGACTCCAAGCTCGAGCCGCAACATCGTGGACAAGATGGCGCAGGCGATCCTGCACGACACCGCCACGCGCTCCAGCCTGCCGCCCGCTTTCGTTCCCTCAGCATTGGCGGAAGTCGTGGTGCTGTCGGATTTCTGGTCACCCATCAGCGAGATTCGCACCATGCTCGGCGGACTTTCATCGTCGGGTGCACATGGCACACTGTTGCAGATCGTCGATCCCGCCGAGGAAACATTCCCCTATTCAGGACGCGTCGAATTCGTCGAGCCGGAAGGCGGCGAGATCATCACGGCCGGGCGCGCCGAGACCTGGGCGAAGGACTACACCGCGCGCGTCGCCGCGCACCGCGCCGCCATTCGCGAAGAAACCAACAAGCTCGGCTGGCTGTTCTCGACCCACACCACCGATCGCTCGGCGGCTGAACTCTTGCTGTATCTGCACAGCGGCATGATGGTCGCCAAAGGCAGCGCGGGCCGTGTCGCGGTGGCAGCGGGGCGCAGCACATGATGGGCCTGCCGCTCTCCTTCGCTGAACCGTGGCTGCTGGCGGGCCTGCTGAGCCTGCCCGCACTGTGGTGGCTGCTGCGGGTGATGCCGCCGCGCCCACGCCGTGTCGATTTTCCGCCGACGCGCCTGCTGTTCGACATCGCGCCGAAAGAAGAAACACCGTCGCGCTCGCCATGGTGGCTGACGCTGCTGCGTCTGATCGCTGCGGCGCTGGTTATTCTCGCTGCCGCAGGCCCGATCTGGAATCCGAGCGAAGGCGTGTCGCGCTCCAGCGCGCCGCTCGTGCTGCTGCTCGACGACGGCTGGAGCGCCGCCTCCAATTGGGAATCCCGCATCAAGACCGCCGATGAACTGATTTCCAACGCCGAAGCCGACCGTCGCGCGGTTGCGCTCGTGCCGCTGTCAGATTCGACGCGCGATATCACGTTGATCCCGGCAGGCACCGCACGCGTGGCGCTGCGCCAGCTTGCGCCAAAGCCCTATTCGGTCGAACGGGTTGAAACTCTCCCCGCCCTGCAACGCTTTCTCGCCAAGACCGGCGACAGCGAAATCGTCTGGCTCAGCGACGGCATCGATACCGGACGCGGCAATGAATTCGCCGACGGCCTGACCAAAACAATTCAGGATCGTGCGCTCACCATTTTCGAGGGCGGCACTCCGCCAGCCCATGCGCTGGTCGCGGCGGAAAATGCCGCCGCCAAAATGACTGTGAAGGTGCTGCGCGCCGGAACCGGCAGCGGCGATGTTGGGCTGGTGCGCGCGCTCGACCAGAAAGGTTCGCCCATCGGCGAGGCGAAATTCGCCTTCGGCCTGCAGGACCGCGAAACCGAAGCGAGTTTCGATCTGCCGGTTGAACTGCGCAACGACATCACCCGGCTTGAAGTCTCGGGCGAGCGCTCGGCGGGCGCGGTGCAGTTGCTCGACAAGCGCTGGCGCCGCCGCGCCATCGGCATCGTCTCCGGCGCGACCAGTGACACCGCCCAGCCGCTGCTGGCTTCGACCTTCTATCTGACCCGCGCGCTCGCGCCGTTCGCCGACGTGCGTCTCGGCGAGCGCGGCTCGCCTGCCGTCGCCATCGGACAGTTCCTCGATCAGAAATTGCCGATGATCGTGCTTGCGGATGTCGGCACGCTGTCGCCCGACATCCGTGACCGGCTCAACACATGGATCAGACAGGGCGGCGTGCTGGTGCGCTTCGCGGGACCGCGCCTCGCCGCAGGCGATGACGATCTCGTTCCCGTGCGGCTGCGCCGCGGCGGACGCAGCCTTGGCGGCAGCCTGACATGGGAGAAGCCGCAGCCGCTGGCCTCATTCGCCAATGACGGACCGTTCGCGGGCCTTGCCGTTCCGAAGGACATCACCGTGACGCGTCAGGTGCTGGCCGAGCCTGACCCCGGCCTCGCCGCGCGAAGCTGGGCGTCGCTCGGCGACGGCACACCGCTGGTGACAGGTGAGCATCGTGACAAAGGCGTGATCGCGCTGTTCCATATCAGCGCCGATATGCGCTGGTCGGACCTGCCGATGTCTGGCACCTTTGTCGAGATGCTGCGGCGAATCGTCGATATGTCCGGCTATACGGCCAATGCGGGCGCAGGTGTCGCCGCGGAAGCCGGAGCGGAAACTGTTGCGCCGATCCGCACCCTCGATGGCTTCGGCGCATTCGGCCCGCCGCCCTCCACCGCCAAACCGCTGCGCGCGGATTATCGCGATCGCGCCACGCCTGATCATCCACCCGGTCTTTACGGTCCCGCCGACGGCCCGCTGGCCGTCAACGCTCTCGCCGCCGCCGACCGGCTCGCGCTGCTCGACACATCCGCGCTGAAGGCACGCCGCGCGACCTACACCAATGCCGAACCACGCGACCTGCGCGGCATCCTGCTCTCCGCTGCGCTGGCGCTGTTCCTGCTTGACGCCATCATCGTCGCCATTCTCGGCGGCGGCATCGCGGCGCTGCTGCGACGACGCGCTGCGACGGCGGCGCTCGCTCTTGCGTTTGCGCTGGCCTCAATCAGCGGCGTTCCCTCGCCGTCTTATGCTCAGGCTCCGAAAGCTCCAGCCAAGGCGGCCCCTGCGACGCCTCCCGCTGCCAAGAGCGCGGCAAATGACGACTTCGCCATCAAAGCGGTCTCGCAGACGCGCTTGGCTTATGTCCTCACCGGCAATGCGGATGTCGACTCCATCGTGAAGGCCGGGCTGTCAGGTCTGACGCTTTTCCTTGCGCAACGCACGGCACTGGAAGCGGGCGAGCCGGTGGGCGTCGATCCCGCGCGTGACGAACTCGCCTTCTTCCCATTGATCTACTGGCCTGTGGTCACCGGCGCACCGAAGCCGTCGCAGGACGCGATCAACAAGCTCGACGCCTACATGAAGCAGGGCGGCACGGTGTTGTTCGACACCCGCGATGCCGTCGAAGCGCCGCCCGGCCCCGGTGGAGAATCGCAGACGCCTGGCATGCTGACACTGCGTGAAATCCTGTCGTCGCTCGACATTCCCGAACTTGAGCCGGTGCCGCGCGAGCATGTGCTGACCAAGACGTTCTATCTGCTGCGCGACTTCCCCGGCCGCTTCACATCGGGACAAACCTGGGTCGAGACGCTGCCGCGCGTCGATGACGAAGAAGCCGCCGACCGCCCCGCGCGCGGCGGCGACGGCGTCTCTCCCATCATCATCACCTCGAACGATCTTGCCGGTGCATGGGCGATGCGGACCGATGGCCAGCCGATGCTGCCGCTGACCCCCGGCGACCCGCGTCAGCGCGAAATGGCGTTCCGCGCCGGCGTCAATATCGTGATGTACACCCTGACCGGCAACTACAAGGCGGATCAGGTGCACGCTCCTGCTTTGATCGAACGGCTGGGGCAATAGCATGCAGTACGGTATCGCTTTTGCGCCCCTCGTCCCAACGCTCGTGCTGTGGATCGGCATTGCGGCGATTGTCGCGATCGCCGCGATCCTGCTGCTGACGCGCTCGCGCGGCGCGGCGGTGCGTGTGGCGGCGCTTACGCTGATCCTGCTGGCGCTGGCCAATCCATCCTTCACGCGTGAAGAGCGCGAACCGCTGTCCTCTGTTGTCGCCGTCGTCGTCGACAAAAGCCCGAGCCAGAATTTCGGCGAGCGCACCCGCGAAACCGAGCAAGCGCGCGAAGCATTGGTCACCCGGCTGAAGGATATCAAAGGACTTGAGGTCCGCGTGGTCGAGGCCGGTCAGGCTGACGGCGAAACCGACGGTACCAAGCTGTTCTCCGCTGTCACCTCGGCACTCTCCGATGTGCCCACCGACCGCGTCGCCGGTGCATTCCTCATCACGGACGGCCGCGTGCATGACATCCCCGCCAACGCGGCGGCCATCGGCTTCAACGCGCCAGTGCATGCGCTGGTCACCGGCCGCAGCAATGAGCGTGATCGGCGCGTCGCCATCGTAGCCGCACCGCGCTTCGGCATTGTCGGACAGACGCAGACCATCACCTATCGTCTCGACGATCAGGGCGTGACCAATGAGAGCGCGCGCGTCGTGGTCCGCCGCGACGGCGATGTGCTCAGCGAACGCGCGGTGCGCAGCGGCGAGCAGGTCAGCGTCACGATCGATATTCCGCATGCAGGACCGAACATCGTCGAGATCGAGGCCTCCAAGCTCGACGGCGAACTGACGCCGGTCAACAACCGCGCTGTCGTCTCCATCGACGGCGTGCGCGACAAGCTGCGCGTGTTGCTTGTGTCGGGCGAGCCGCATTCCGGTGAACGCACATGGCGCAACCTGCTGAAATCCGACGCCAGCGTCGATCTGGTACACTTCACCATTCTGCGCCCACCGGAGAAGCAGGACGGTACGCCGATCAACGAACTGTCGCTGATCGCCTTTCCGACCCGCGAACTGTTCCAGCAGAAAATCAACGAGTTTCAGCTCATCATCTTCGACCGCTATGCGCGGCAAGGTGTGTTGCCGATTTCGTATTTCGACAACATCGCGCGCTATGTGCGCAACGGCGGCGCGGTGCTAGTCTCCGCCGGTCCCGACTATGCGAGCCAGACCAGCATCTGGCGCACGCCGCTCGATTCCATTCTACCCGCCGAGCCGGTCGGCGTCAGCGAACAGGCGTTCACAGCGCGGCTGACCAATATCGGCAAGCGCCATCCGGTCACGCGCGGCCTTGAAGGCTCCAGCAGCGAGCCGCCGCACTGGAGCCGCTTCTTCCGTCTGGTCGACACGCGCAACCCGATCAACCCGCCGATCATGGAAGGCGCGGACGGCAAGCCACTGCTGTTGCTGTCGCGGCAGGGCGAAGGACGCGTGGCGCTCTTGCTGTCGGATCACATCTGGCTCTGGGCGCGGGGCTATGAGGGCGGCGGGCCGCATCTTGACCTGTTGCGGCGGACATCGCACTGGCTGATGAAGCAACCCGATCTCGACGAGGAAGCGCTGCGGCTCAAGGTGGAAGGCCGCGATCTTGTGGTGCTGCGCCAGACCATGGCTGACACCGTGCAGCCGGTCACTGTCACCTCACCCTCCGGCACCACGCGTCAGGTGACGCTGACCGCGGGCGATCCCGGCGAATGGCGCGCCTCGCTCAGCGCCGATGAACTCGGCCTGTGGCAGGCCACAGACGGCTCGCTGAAAGCGCTGATCAATGTCGGCCCGGTGAACCCGAAGGAGTTCGCCGAGGTGACATCGACCACCGAAGCGCTGCGCCCGCTGGCACAGGCGACCGGCGGCGATACCCGTCGCATCGCCGACAGCGGCAGCATCGATCTGCCGCGCGTTCTGCCGGTGCGCGCCTCGACTGTGTTTCGCGGCGAAGGCTGGCTTGGGGTCAAGATGCGCGACGCCAGCGTGGTGCGCGGCATCGGCGTGCTGCCGGTCTTCGCGGGACTGATCGGCCTGTTGCTGCTGCTCGGCGCATTCGCCAGCACCTGGCTGCGCGAGGGACGCTGATCCATAACGCTCGGCCAGCGGCTGACTGGGCCGATGGCCCAGTTCAACAAGCCCGGCCCTACAAGTGTCGGCGAAGCCACACTCTTCCCGACACCGACTGCCAACCGCCCTGCTGTGTTGACACCCTCGCCCCGACCGGCGATGTTATATTATAACATCTGGAACCGGTGACCCTGTCCCGGAGCCGGATGAAATGGGGCACGACCGGCGTGAACTGGCTGAGAACAAAGGCAAAAAGGCTGTCGCTGCTGGCGCTGTTTGCGCTGGCGCTGCAGCTCGGCCTGTCGTTCGGCCACACCCATGCCGATGTTGCCGTCGCCGGAATATCAGCTTCGGCGGGCCAGCCTCAGGCCACTACGCCGGATAGCGATCACGACCAGGACGTCCATCGCGACCTGTGCGCCATCTGCGCCACCATGGCGATGGCCAACAGTCTTGTCGCCTCAGTACCGCCGTCGCTGCCAATTCCTGTGACCATCACGGCGCGACAAACGGCTCTCCATTCGGAAATCCTTGCAGCCGACTCCCGGCGCGGCGCGTTCCGCTCCCGTGCACCTCCGCATTCCTGACTCGAACCGTTATCCGATCCCGGTATCGCATCACAGTGATCACGGGACATTCGAGGTTAGCTGCCCTATCCCGCAAAACGGACACGGTGGCATCAGGATCAATATCCCATGTCTTACAGGTTACTTCGCGCGTCATTGGCCGGCGGCTCCGCCGTCGCTATCGCGCTTGTCTTCAACAACACGGCATTGTCGCAACAGGCTGAGGCTCCTGCCGGCGAAACGCTGCCCGAAATCGTGGTTCAGGCTCCAAGCCCGATCCAGCGCCCGCATCGCCATAGCGCGCAGCCCGGACGCACGACAGCGCCCGCGCCTGCAGCAGCACCGGCCCCAAATCCGGACAGCTATATCGGCACGCTGCCCGTCATCACCGACCAGTTCGCGACCGTCACCGTGGTGCCCAATGAGGAAATCCGGCGCAGCGCGGCGTCCACCCTCGGCGATCTTCTGAACAACAAGCCTGGCATTACCGGCTCGTCCTTCGCCCCCGGCGCATCGAGCCGTCCGATCATTCGCGGACTTGATGTGAATCGTGTCGGCATTGTCGAGAACGGCATCGGCAGCAACGGCGCATCCGATCTCGGCGAAGATCACTTCGTCCCGATCGATCCGCTGTCCACCAATCAGGTCGAGGTCATTCGCGGCCCAGCGACGCTGCGCTACGGATCGCAGTCGATCGGCGGCGTGGTCAGCGCCAGCAACAACCGCATTCCCGAAACCCTGCCATGCAGTGCGGTGCCGTCGATCCAGACCTACGGCTACAACGTCAAGACGCCGCAACTCTCGCCATCGAATCCCTGCGCGAGTTTCGAGACACGTTCGTCGCTCTCCAGCGTCGATCTCGGGCGCGAAGGCGCGGTGCTGCTCGATGCCGCCGGAAACAACGTCGCGATCCATGCCGATGCGTTCGCACGCAAGACCGAAGACTATAGCGTTCCCAACTCGCCCTACCGGTTCGATCCGACGCGGCCGTTTACCGGCAAGCAGCCGAACTCGTCGTCTCAATCCGACGGCGCATCGGTCGGCGGATCGTATTTCTTCGCGGGCGGGTTCATCGGCGCTGCCTTCCAGCAGAACAACAGCATCTATCATATTCCCGGCGAGGACGGCGAAGACCACCGCACCCGCATCAGCGCACGGCAGACCAAGCTGACGGTGAAGGGCGATTATCATCCGGACAGCAAAGCCATCGACGTGATCCGGTTCTGGGCCGGCGCGACGGATTACAAGCACAACGAAATCGGTCTTGCCGATCCGGCGGACTTCTCCAGCGACGGTGTGCGCCAGACCTTCACCAACAAGGAGCAGGAAGGCCGCGTCGAGGTGCAGTTCGCACCGCTCAATCTGCGTTTCGCGGCATTGACCACGGCCGTCGGCGTGCAGGCATCACATCAGGAATTGACTGCGCCAAGTCCTGACGATCCGGGCAGCCCGCTTAACGGCTTGTGGGACCCGAACAAGAACACCAAGGTTGCAGGTTATATCTTCAACGAGTTCAAGTTTAGCGAAGTCACCAAGGCGCAAGTGGCGGCGCGCGTCGAACACGTCAACCTGAGCGGCACCACACCGGCTTTCGTTCCGGAACTGTTCGATCTCAACGTCAATCCGGCAGACATCGGCCCGGCAACGCCACGTAACCTGAACTTCACGCCGAAAAGCGGCAGCGTCGGCCTGATCCAGAATCTGCCGTGGAATCTCGCGGCCAGCATCACCGGCCAATACACCGAACGCGCACCGAAGCCCGCCGAACTGTTCTCACGCGGCGGCCACGATGCGACAACGACTTTCGACATCGGCAATCCGAATCTCGGCATTGAGACGGCGAAGTCGGTTGAAGTCGGATTGCGGCGCGCGACGGGGCCATTCCGATTCGAACTGACCGGCTACTACACGCGCTTCGATGGCTTCATCTATCGCCGGCTGACCGGCAATACTTGTGAAGACGTGGCGTGTCAGGCCGGTCCGAGCCTCGAACTCAATCAGGCGATCTATTCGCAGAAGGACGCGACATTCCGCGGCGCTGAATTCCAGTTCCAGTACGATGTCATGCCATTGTGGGCGGGACAGTTCGGTGTCGAAGGCCAGTATGATGTCGTGCGTGCCACCTTCACCGACGGCACGAATGTTCCGCGCATCCCACCGCAGCGGCTCGGCGGCGGCGTCTATTATCGCGACGCCAACTGGCTGGCCCGCGTCAACCTGCTGCACGCCTTCGCGCAGAACGACATCGGCGGCATCGAAACCTCGACGCCGGGCTACAACCGTCTGAGGGCAGAACTCAGCTACACCACGAAACTCGCCAAGAGCGACTGGTGGAGCGCGAAGGAATTCACCTTCGGCGTTGTCGGCGACAATCTGCTGAACGAGGACATCCGCAACTCCGTGTCCTACAGCAAGGATCAGGTCCTGATGCCGGGCATCGGCGTGCGTATGTTCGCGAATGTGAAGTATTGATCTCAAACCGTGGTCGTCTCCGCGAAAGCGGGGACGACCGCTTACACAGCCCGCGCGAACGTCCAGTCGGGACGGATCGCTCCGCTGACATCCTCGAACGCACCATCGACAAGTTCGCGGACCAGAAGCCGCGCATGATCGACCGGACCCGGCATGGTCGCGCGACCTTTCGGAATCCGCTTGAAGCCAGCGCGGCTGTAATAGGCCTCATCCCCGACTAGCAGCACAAGGCGATGGCCCTTCGCCGTCGCATCCTTCAATGCACGCTCAAGCAGCGCGCGGCCGACACCGCGATCACGAAACGGCGGCTCGACGGTCAGTGGCCCAAGCAGGAGAGCAGGCGTATTGCCGACACAGATCGGCAACTGCCGCACCGAGCCGACCATCAGCGTGCCGATCCGCGCGGTGAACGACAGGTCGAGCAGATGATCGACATGCTCGCGCAGACGGTAGGCGCTGAGCGCGTAACGGCCGGGACCGAACGTGCGTTCATGCAGGCGCTCGATGGCCTGTTCGTCGCCGGGGGTCTCGGCCAGGATGGTCAGGGAAAGATCGGACATGCTAGGGGCGCAGATAGCATCTGGCGGGGGCACGGTCCATCGCCGAGACGGTCAAATCCAGTCTTCGGTCACAGGCTGGCCGCCCAGCACTTCGGCGATCCGCGCCCGCGTCCCGCGGGTGGTGTCGGGTGGCAGGTCATCCACCCAAAAAAAACCGCACGCCACGATCTCCCGATTGGGCTCCGGCATCCGGTCCTGCCGGTAGTCGCGCACGACATAGACCGCGACATGGTCACGCCGAGAGACCCGGCGGTTGAAGAACAGCCCGTGGAGCACCGGCTCGCCGGTCATCTCGATTCGCCCCTCCTCGATCAGCTCGCGCTTCAGCGAATCGAGAAAAGTCTCGCCGGTCTCCACCCCGCCGCCCGGCAGATGCCAGCCGGAAACATAGCCGTGCTTGACCAGAAAGACGCGGTTCTCGCGATCGAGCACCACGGCGCGCACGCCGAGCGTCATGCCACGGGCGAAGCGCCAGTAAAAATGAAAGGCACGCCGCAGCAAGGGCTCGAACCGCGTGCGAAGGCTGGAGATGTCGTTCGCCAAGATTCCGAAATCCGCATCATGGCCGGATTTATTTCAGACCATATCTTGCTGACCATCAAGAAAGACGCGGACGTCCAAGGTCAAGTCCGGGTATGACGATGTGCAGCACTTTGAATGTCATGACATTTCGCAGCAACGCATGTAACAGAGGATCATGACGCCGTTCCTGCTTGCGCATCTGTCCGATCCGCATCTCGGCCCGATGCCGCAGGCGCGCCTGCGCGACCTCGCGAGCAAGCGCGCTATCGGCTATCTCAACTGGCACCGCAAGCGGCACATGATCCATCGCCGTGATGTGCTCGGTGAACTGGTTGCCGACATGCAGGCGCAGAAGCCCGATCACATCGCCGTCACCGGCGACCTCGTCAACATCGCGCTGCCGCTGGAATTTAGCGAAGCCCGCACATGGCTGGAGAGCGTCGGCACGCCGGATCATGTCTCGCTGGTGCCCGGCAATCATGATGCCTATGTGCGCGGCATCCGCGAACATTTTCCGCATGCATGGGCCGATTATCTTCATGGCGACGATGCGAAGCCCGGCAGCGATGCGGCATTTCCCTATCTGCGCCGGCGCGGTCCGCTGGCGCTGATCGGCGTTTCCACCGCTGTGCCCACTGCGCCATTCATGGCGACGGGACGGCTTGGGCATGACCAGCGCAATGCGCTCGAAAAGATCCTTCAACAACTCGCGACAGAAAATGTGTTTCGCGTGCTGATGATCCATCATCCGCCGGTGACATCACCCGGACGCTGGGCGGCACGGCTGCGCGATTCACACGAACTGCTGGAGCTAATTGCAAAGTACGGCGTCGATCTCATTCTACACGGACACGATCATCGTCACGCCACCGTCTGGCTCGACGGCCCGCGCGGGCGCATTCCGGCGATCGGCGTGCCGTCCGCCTCCGCCATGGCGCACGGACACAATCACCCTGCGGCCTACAATCTCTTTTCAATCGAACGAAACGGCGATACGTGGCGCTGCCAGCAGCGTGTGCGCGGCTTTACCGACGGCATGACGCTCGGCGGGATCAAGGATGAACGGCTGATCTAGATTCCGCGCAGCGCCATCACCAGCGCAAAGCCGAACAATGCGGCGAGGCCAGCGGCAAATCCGAATGCGAATGTCCAGACAGCGCTGTGGCGCTTCACAGGCGCGACAATCGAAGCAACAGTCGGTCCGGCCACAGCCGATGCTGTCACCGGAGCGGACGCAGGCGCCGGTGTGACCACCATCGCGTGCTCGCGCTCGATCAGACGGCGCGCGATGTAATCGGTCACCGCATCGACCATCACCGGCACATCGTGCGACTCCGCGATCAGGATGCGGCCGAAGCGGGTGTCCTGTGTGAAGCGATAGATGCGTTTGTCCCGGCCCATGGAAATATGCGCCACCGAGTCGATCCACAGCCGCGGCGTATCGCCCTGGCTGATGCCGCGATCGAACAGATCGACGCCTGCCGGAATTTCCGAGAACAAGGGGTCGAGCGCTTCATAAAGAATCTCGAGCCGCGCCACTTCGGCGTCACGCAGATCGACAACGACGCTGGTGCGGTCGGCGGCTTCGATCCGGGCTTTCCGCAAGGCGTCGCGCAGACGAACCGGGCTCGGTTTGCCGGCCAAATCGTTCGGGACGCTCTGTTCCGCCATGATCTGAAGACCTCGGGTTCGATAGCTTTGTTTCGACCCATTTAATCTATCAGTAACCCTGTTCCCCCGCAAAGGTTCTGGGCCTTTTTGCGTGCGGTTTCACGGCGTTATCCGTGTCCCAAAATGAAAATGGCCCTGTTCCGGCAGGAAGCAGGGCCATATTCAGAACAAGAATTGTGGCGGGCTGTAACCCGCGCCGGGACCGTCAGGAGTTCGAACGATGCGGTTCTTCGACAATCGAGAAGCGCACCCCGGCCCGATGGCGCTGTTCCTCGGACATCTGGCGCCAGCAATCCTCGGCTTCCTTGCGGGTCTTGAATGGCCCCTGAACCTGGGCCGATCCTTCCACCAGCTTGTGGAAGTTCATCGAGCCGAACTCGCCGCCAATCACCCAGAAGTTGCTGCCGCTCATAAAAGCCTCCTGCCTTCAGCCGCTTGCGCCTGTGCGCGTATCACTTGATCCCAAACCCTATCTAGGCTCGCCGGCGGCGTTTGTAATGCAAATTTTTCAAGAATCCAGACCGCACAGCTCAATCGGATGAAAATCCGAAGGGCACATTCAGCCGCCGGTAATCGTCAGGCAGCAGTTCGCGGCCGATCGGAAGCTCGGATCGCGCAGCGCATGTCGGGCGATGACAGACGCGGCAAGCAACACCGATAGGTGTCGGCGCGTCCGCACGAGGTCCGGCTTCATCGCTGGTATAAATCAGTTTTTCTGCATGTTCAGCGGCGCAGCCGATGGCAATGGCGCGCTCCACGCGCGGTGCGCCGAACGAACCGCCACCGGCCGTCACGGTGCGGGCGATGGAGAAAAACCGCTGGCCGTCCGGCAACTCAAGCCACTGCGTCACAATCTGGCGCGGCGTCTTGAACACACCGTGCACCGACCAAAGCGGACATGCGCCGCCGTGCTTTGCGAAGGGAAAGCCTGCACCATCGAGCAATTTCGAAATGTTGCCGGCCGGATCGACACGGATCAGGAAGAACGGAACCTTCTCCGACCCCGGCCTTTGCAGCGTGGTGATGCGGTGTGCCGTCTGCTCAAAACTGGTTCCGAACTGACGCGCAAGCGCTTCCATATCGTAGCGGCGCGTCGTTGCGGCTTTCACGAATGCGGAATACGGCATGATCAGCGCTGCTGCGGCGTAGCTCGCAAGCGAACGGTGCGCCAGCAATTCAGCGCTTTTGCTGGTGAACTGGCCAGCCTTGAGCGCCGTCCTGATTTCATCTTCGAATTCGAGATAGGCCAACTGCTGCGCCACCTGAAAGGTGAAGCTCGCTGTATCGAGCGAGTCGTCGAACAGGATTTCCTTGTGATGACGATCGAGCCGCCTCACCGAGCCGAGCATGACATTGGGCGGCAAGTGTCGAACGCGAAGGTTGTGCCGCGTGCGCAGCCGCTCGATCAGCCAGGCCTGATCAGCAGGGCCATCCAGAACGCGCTCGGCGGCATCGTCGAGGTCGGCGAAATTGTTGCGGCGCGCGGCGAGAAAACGCCGCACTTCGGCGACCGGATCGTTGGCATCCAGATCGCCTCCCGATGCAGGCCCCGTCAGTCCCGGTCCTTTACGATCCGCCAGTGCCAACTGCTCTTCGCGGTACGCCGTGTAGAGCCGCAGGAAGGCTTCGGCCAACCCCGGATAGCCGATGGCGATATCGCTGATTTCAAGCGGGGGGATGTCGATGTCGGCGAACATCGGCTCCTTCAGCACGGCCTGCATCCGCGCGGTATGATCGGCACCTCCGTCGCCCGCGAGATCGGCCAGATCGATCTTGTAGGTACGGGCCAGACGCAGCAGCATGTCCGCCGTCACCGGCCGCTGGTTGCGCTCCAGAAGGGCGACATAGGGGGCGGAGATGTCGAGATCCGCCGCCATATCGGCCTGCGTTAGGCCGAGGTCGCGCCGCAGCCGCCGCAGCCGCGGACCCATGAAAACCGAGCGGATTGTGGTGTTCGCCATGGGCAGAAGCCCTACTAAAATACCCTTAATGTAAACTTATTACAGCATTACAACGAAAGTTTGTAAAGTCTGACAAGCTATCTTCATACCCTCTGGCGGCTGATGAGGCGTGGCGTAAAACACTCCCAACTTCACAAAAGGCAGAAGGTCACACCCATGAATTATCAATCGCGCGGAATTTCCGACCAAGCAATTCAAGGCCCGTCTTCCTACAAGGCCGAGATCACTGCGGCTGAGGCCCTCCTCAAGGATCATCCGGCCTGGAACGGCGTCACCGCCGAGGCTGTGGCCCGCATGCGTCTGCAGAACCGTTTCAAGACCGGCCTCGACGTCGCCCGCTACACCGCGGACGTGATGCGCGCGGACATGGCTGCCTATGACGCCGATCCGACCAAGTACACCCAGTCGCTGGGCTGCTGGCACGGCTTCATCGCCCAGCAGAAGCTGATCTCGATCAAGAAGCACTTCGGCGGCAAGACCGACCGCCGTTACCTGTACCTGTCGGGCTGGATGATCGCAGCGCTGCGCTCCGAATTCGGACCGCTGCCGGATCAATCCATGCACGAGAAGACCTCGGTGCCGGCGCTGATCGAAGAACTCTATACCTTCCTGCGTCAGGCCGACTCGCGCGAACTCAACGACATCTTCCGCGAGCTCGACGCCGCCCGTAAGGCTGGCGACAAGGCGAAGGAAGCGACGCTGATCGACAAGATCGACAACTTCCAGACCCACGTCGTGCCGGTGATCGCCGACATCGACGCAGGCTTCGGCAACGCGGAAGCAACCTATCTGCTCGCCAAGAAGATGATCGAAGCAGGCGCGTGCGCCCTGCAGATCGAAAACCAGGTGTCGGACGAGAAGCAGTGCGGCCACCAGGACGGCAAGGTCACCGTGCCGCACGAAGTGTTCATCGCGAAGATCCGCGCCTGTCGCCATGCGTTCCTCGAACTCGGCGTGGACAACGGCATCATCGTGACCCGCACCGACTCGCTCGGCGCAGGCCTCACGCAGCAGATCGCTGTCAGCCACAAGCCGGGCGACCTCGGCGACCAGTACAACAGCTTCCTCGACTGCGACGAAGTCGACGCGTCCAAGGTCGGCAACGGTGACGTGATCATCAGCCGCAACGGCAAGCTGCTGCGTCCAAAGCGCCTGCCGAGCAATCTGTATCAGTTCCGCGCCGGCACGGGCGTCGACCGCTGCGTTCTCGACAGCATCACCTCGCTGCAGAACGGCGCAGACCTGCTGTGGATCGAAACCGAGCGTCCGAACATCGCACAGATCGCCGAGATGGTCGATCGCGTCCGCGAGGTGATCCCGAACGCGAAGCTGGCCTACAACAACTCGCCGTCGTTCAACTGGACGCTGAACTTCCGCTGGCAGGTGTTCGACGAGTGGAAGGCCGCAGGCAAGGACGTCAGCAAGTACAACCGCGCCGACCTGATGAAGGTGGAATACGACGAGACGCCGCTGGCGCTCGAAGCAGACCAGCTGATCCGCACCTTCCAGGCGGATTCGGCCAAGCGCGCCGGCATCTTCCACCACCTGATCACGCTGCCGACCTACCACACGGCTGCGCTGTCGACCGATAACCTCTCGAAGGAATACTTCGGCGACCAGGGCATGCTCGGCTACGTGAAGAACGTCCAGCGTGCGGAAATCCGCCAGGGCATTGCCTGCGCAAAGCACCAGAACATGGCCGGCTCCGATATCGGCGACGACCACAAGGAGTACTTCGCGGGTGAAGCAGCCCTGAAGGCGGGCGGTGCCCACAACACGATGAACCAGTTCGGCTAAACGAACGGCTCGACACAATCACACCAACGAAATGCCCGGCCTCAAAGCCGGGCATTTTCTTTTGCGACAGCAAACCTCAGGTATCGCTCTGGCGAAAATCGCCCGGTTATGTTGGACTACGGATGCGCTTTTGTCGCCCGGTTTCCGATTCCACGCCATTCAAATACGGTCCCGATGCCCGCTCCTTCATTTCTGCGTTCTGTCGCTGCCCTTCTCATTGCCATCGGCTTTTTCTCGACACCCGTCGCGGCTCAATCTGGCGCGCGCTGCCATGGCGGCCAGAGCTTCGACCAGTTTCTGGCCGGGCTGAAACAGGATGCCGTCGCCGCAGGCGTGTCGCAACGCGCACTCGCCGCCGCAGCGCCCTACATGGTCTATGATCAGGGCATCGTGAACCGCGACCGCGGCCAGCGCGTGTTCGGCCAGATCTTCACCGAGTTCTCCGGCCGGATGGCCTCCGAAGGCCGCCGTGTCAAAGGCCAGCAATTGATCCAGACTTATGCGCAGGCCTTCGCCCGCGCCGAAAAAGAATACGGCGTGCCGCCTGCGGTCATCGCTGCCTTCTGGGCGCTGGAAAGCGATTTCGGCGCGGTGCAGGGCAAGCTGTCTACACTGCGCTCGCTGGTCTCGCTGGCTTACGACTGCCGCCGCGCGCAGATGTTTCACGACGAAACCATCGCAGCCCTGAAGATCGTCGACCGCGGCGATCTCACACCCGCCGAGATGATCGGTTCATGGGCCGGCGAACTCGGCCAGACCCAATTCCTGCCGCGTCACTACTTCGATTACGCGGTGGACTACGATGGCGACGGCCACCGCAACCTGCTGCGCAGTGCGCCCGACGTGATCGGATCGACCGCGAACTACATCGCCACCGGCCTGAAATGGCGGCGCGGCGAGCCGTGGCTGCAGGAAATCCGCGTGCCCGCGAATCTGCCATGGGATCAGGCCGACCTCACCATCAAGCATCCGCGCTCGAAATGGGCCGCATGGGGCGTGACTTATGCAGATGGACGGCCGCTACCGAAGGATGAACTGCCCGCGTCCGTGCTGCTGCCGATGGGCCGCACCGGTCCGGCGTTCCTCGCTTACGCAAACTTCGCCGCCTATACCGAATGGAATAATTCGCTGATCTATTCGACCACCGCCGCCTATCTCGCCACCCGTATCGCAGGTGCCGGCCCCATGCGAAAACCCGCAACGCCGGTCGCGCAATTGCAATTCAACGAGATCAAGGAAATGCAGCAGTTGCTGGCGAAACAGGGATTCAACGTCGGCAAGATCGACGGCATTCTCGGCCAGCAGAGCCGCATCGCGGTCAAGACCATGCAGATGAAATATGGCCTGCCCGCCGACTCATGGCCAACTGCGGACTTGCTGACGCGGATGCGCGGCCCTCGCGCGAGCGATACTGCCCCCCAGCCCCGTTGAAATAATTCCGTAAAAGACATGGCGCGCTGCTCTTGCGGCGATGAAGGAAACAATTAGCTCGGGAAAGCCTGCTTCACGGCAAGATTTTTCCGAAAGGTTTCTCATGTCCTTTTACGACGGCTCTGTCCCTGTCTTCACCCACACGCTGAATGCGATGTCTGCCTTTCTCACCAAGGCCGAAACCTTCGCAAAAGACAAATCCATCGACCCCGATGTGTTGCTGAATGCGCGGCTCTATCCGACCATGTATCCGCTCAAGCGTCAGGTGCAGGCAGCCTGCGACGCAGCTGTGCGCGGCTCCGCGCGTTTCGCGCAGCTTGAACTTCCATCGTATCCCGACACCGAGAATACGTTTGCAGAGTTGCAGGCGCGCATCGCAAAGGTCGTAAGTTACATCAAAGGAATCGAGCCCGGGAAATTTGACGGCGCGGATACACGCGAGATCACTTTTCCATCCGGCCCCGGCACCACGCGCACGGTGACCGGCCAGCAATATCTCAACCACATGGCGCTGCCGAATTTCTTTTTTCACTGCACGACGGCCTATGACATTCTCCGTCACAACGGCGTCGAGCTTGGAAAACGTGATTTCCTCGGCAACTGAGCGACACAGTCGCTTTCGTTCAGTCAGCGCACGACGCAAAGACGATTTTCACCTTTCTGTCAGCAGGGATGGAAGATCGTTCTTTGCGGCGCTTATTGTGTTTGAAACGGCGAAAACATGACAGCCATTCATGCCGCCAGAAACAGCATTTTTCACCTCGCAGTGACTTGCAATCTCGCAGACGCGGCTCTTACATGCATCTGCATTGAACTCCTCTGAGGAAAAGCAGCCATGTCCGCTTCCAAACTTTTCGATCCTTACAAGCTCGGCAACGTCACCCTGACCAACCGCGCGGTGATGGCTCCGCTGACGCGCAACCGTGCGCTCGCGGGCTTCGTGCCTAATCCCCTCGCCGTCGAATATTACGGCCAGCGCGCGTCCGCAGGTCTTCTGATTACCGAAGCGAGCCAGGTCTCGCAGCAAGGCCAGGGTTACCAGGACACGCCCGGCATCTACACCAAGGAGCAGGTTGCGGGCTGGCGCAAAGTTACGAACCGCGTGCATGAGCGCGGCGGCCACATCTACATTCAGCTCTGGCATGTCGGACGCATTTCACACACCAGCCTGCAGGAAAATGGCGGCGCGCCGGTCGCGCCCTCCGCGATCCGCGCCAACACCAAGACCTTTGTCGGCGGTGCGTTTGCCGACGTCTCCGAGCCACGCGCGCTCGAGCTTGGCGAAATCCCCGGCATCATCGACAGCTTCAAGCGCGCCTCCGCCAACGCACTCGAAGCCGGATTTGACGGCGTCGAAATTCATGGCGCGAATGGCTACCTGCTCGACCAGTTCGCCAAGGACGGCACCAACAAGCGCACTGACGCTTATGGTGGTTCGATCGAGAACCGCGCGCGGCTGATGATCGAAGTGTCGAAGGCCGTCGCGGCCGAAGCCGGTGCGGACCGTACCGGCATCCGCATCTCACCGGTGACGCCCGCCAACGATGTATCCGACAGCAATCCGCAGCCGCTGTTCGATTATATCGTCGATCAGCTCAATGCGCTGAAGCTGATTTACATCCATGTGATCGAAGGTGCGACCGGCGGCCCGCGCGATATCGCGCCGTTCGACTATGGCAGCCTGCGCAAGCGCTTCAGCGGCACCTACATCGCCAACAATGGTTACGACTTCAAGCTGGCGACCGAAATTCTCGATCAAAACAAGGCCGATCTGATCGCGTTCGGCAAGCTGTTCATCTCCAATCCGGATCTTGTGGAGCGCCTCAAGCTCGGTGCGCCCCTCAACCCGTTCGACAAGGCGACCTTCTATGGCGGCGGCGCGAAGGGCTACACGGATTATCCGGCCCTCGGACAGCAGGCTGCGGCGGAATAACACGTCGCGCAAGGAATCAAAAAAGGCCGGGAGCAATCCCGGCCTTTTTCATTTTCCACTTGTTTATACTGGAGCCGGTTCCAGTCGCCCTGCCAGAACGCGAGTCGCGGCGCGCTCTGCTTCGCGCGCACTCTTGAATATCTGGCCATCGAGTGGATTGAACTTGTGAACGGCAGCGAAAAACCTGAAACCTGATTTCTCGCGAACGACAATGCCCGCGGCTTCCGAGCTGACTTCGATGATGTAGGTATCCGACATGTCTTGTTCCGTGCCCCCGTATCTTTGGGTTCTTCACGCGCAATAACTCAGTGAGGCTGAAAAGGTTTCAGCCGAGACATCTCCAACACATCATTCGTCTCCCTCATTGCTATGCACATCCCGGGCCAGTGTTCCGTGCTGGATTTCAGTCTGGAATGACTCGAAAACAGACGCACACCGACTCAAGCCTGAGCAACCCGCCGCACGTCTAGGCGCTTCGCGCGACAGTTTTATAACCGACATGTTGAGTCTGGAAGACGATCTGTCGCAGTCAGGCGAAATAGCAACGAGATAATCGCGTTGCGCTGCAACCGCGAACGAAACAGCGCGCGTAACCGCTGCTCTCGCGAAAAACCGACTAGCTACTGTTAAGACTTGTGACGAATCACGCGCTGACAGCGGGAGGTTCCTGCCGGATCGGCTGCGGATGTCCGTGATCGTCGATCGCGACGTAGGTGTAGTTCCCGTCCGTCACCAGAATCGAATTCGATTCATTGCGGCGACGCACCCATGCGGCGACATGCACCGTAAGCGAGGTTCTGCCTACACGCACCGTGGAGCAGAACACCGACACCACATCGCCGACATAAACCGGCTTTCGGAATGTCATTGCTTCGATTGCAACGGTCACCGCGCGGCTTCGCGAAGTTTTCGATGCAAAGATGCCGCCCGCGATATCCATCTGGCTCAGCAGCCATCCGCCGAAGATGTCGCCGTTCTGGTTGGTATCCGCCGGCATGGCCATGGTGCGGATAGACAACTCGCCCTGCGGTTCAGCGGGCGGGGCTGGGGCATGAACGGGCGTGTCTGACATGAAGGAATCCGTGAAATGAAACCGGGCAAAGCAGATATCAGGAAAACGTATCCCACCCGGCGTCCGGTTTAAAGCGGTCGCCGAACTTCGCTTCGAGCGATTTCAGCGCCGCCACAATATTCGCTCCGCCGCGCGTGCGCGCATAGTTGAGCGGCCCGCCGCGGAATGGGGCATAGCCAGTGCCGAAGATCATCGCGCCGTCCACCACATCCGCATTATCGACAATGCCTTCACGCAGGCAGGCGACGCAGACATTCGACATCGGCAGAATAAGGCGATCGATCATCTCGTCGGTCGGCTGCACCGGCGACGGCGTCTTCACAGCCTTGCCGTCCTTCCATTCATAGAAGCCCTTGCCGGTCTTGCGGCCAAGTTCGCCCTTCTTGACCTTGTCGCGCAGCCAGTCCGGCGCTGGCGGCAGCGCAGCCTCACCGAACTTCGAACGCAGCATGTCACCGACCGCAAGGCAAATATCGAGCCCGACCTGATCGGCAAGTTCAATCGGCCCCATCGGCATGCCGAACTTCTCGGCCGCAGCGTCGATGGTTGCCTTGTCGACCTTCTCGTCGAGCATCACCATCGCTTCCAGCATGTATGGCGTCAGCGCGCGGTTAACGAGGAAGCCCGGCGAACTCTTCACCGGCAACGGCAGGCGGTCGATGGCGCCGACAAACTTCAGCGCCATCGCCAATGCCTGCGGATCGGCCTCGTCATGGCTGACCACTTCAACCAGTTGCAGACGCGACACCGGATTGAAGAAGTGCAGCCCCAACAGATGCCCGGGATTCTTCAGCGTGGTGCGCAGATCCTGCAGCGGAATGCTCGACGTGTTGGTGGCGAGAATCGCGCCGGGCTTCATCACCGGCTCCAAGCCTGCATAGACCTTTTGCTTGAGTTCGAGCTTTTCCGGCACCGCCTCGATAATCAGGTCGGCATTGCGCACGCCTTCACCGTTCATGTCAGGAATCAGCCGATCCAGCGCATCGCGCCGGTCTGTGGTCTTGCGGATGATCTTGCCGAACAGATCGGCGGCGCGCTTGATCGCCCCGGCAATCGGCTCGGCCTTCATGTCGGCCAGCGTCACGCGCAGCCCCTGATTGGCGCACCACGCAGCGATGTCGCCGCCCATGGCACCAGCGCCGATGACATGCACATGTTTCACGGTGTTGCGGCCATCGGCGAGCTTTTTCATCTGCTCACGCAGGAAGAACACGCGGATCAGGTTCTGCGCGGTCGGCGTCACCATCAGGTTGGCGAATGACGTTTTTTCCGCCGCCAGCATCGCCTTGCGGTCACCGCCGTGCTTTTCCCACAGATCGATCAGCGCATAGGGTGCGGGATAATGGTCTTTCGGCGCGGTCTTCGCCGCTTCGCCGCGCATCCGGTTGGCAAGGAGGCCGCGCACCGGCCCGAGGTTCATCGCCTTGGCAAGCAGGCCCTGCCGGTGTGGCTTCAGCCGTCCGAAGATCGCATCCTTGATCGCGTTGCGGACATGACGCTCCTGCGTCACCGCATCGACAAGTCCGAGCGACTTCGCCTTGCGTGCGTCGATGGTCTTTCCGGTCAGCATCATGGTCATCGCCTCCAGCGGGCTGACGAGATGCGTGAAGCGCGCGGTGCCGCCTAAACCGGGATGCAGGCCGAGCATCACCTCAGGAAACCCGAAGCGCGCGTTGTCGATGGCAATGCGCGTGTTGCAGGCCAGCGCCACCTCAAGGCCACCGCCGAGGCAAAACCCATGAATCACGGCCACGCTCGGGACCTTGAGCGCCTCGAGCCTGTCCACAACCGCATGGGCGCGCGCCATCCGTGTTTCGACCTCGCGCGGATCGCTCACCCCACGAAACTCGTTGACATCCGCGCCCGCGATGAAGCCCGAGGGCTTCGCGGAACGAATGACGATCCCGGCGGGCCGGTCCTGTTCGAGCGCGGCGATCACGGTCTCGAATTCGACGAGCACATCCTCGGACAGCGTATTGGCGCTGGTGCCTTCGCGGTCGAACAGCAGCCAGGCAATGCCATCATCGTCGCGCGTCAGCTTGAAGTTCCTGTAAGGCCCCGCGACCGGCTCCGGCCCGAGTTCGAGCACGCGGTCTTTGAGAACATCCATGATGCGTGAGTCCATGTCCGTTCCCTTACACTGTCTCGATCAGCATCGCGCCGCCAAGGCCGCCGCCGATGCATTCGGTGGCGATGCCGCGTTTGGTGCCAAGCCGCTTCATCGCATTCACAAGATGCAGCACGATGCGATTGCCGCTGGTGCCGACCGGATGGCCGAGGCTGATGGCGCCGCCATCGACATTGAGCGTCGCGCGGTCGATCTCGCCTGCGGCACCATCGAGACCCAGCACCTCGCGGCAGAATTTATCGTCATTCCATGCCGCCAGACAGGCCAGAACCTGCGCGGCGAACGCCTCGTTGATTTCCCAGGTCTCGATGTCCTGCAGCTTGAGCCTGTTGCGCTTGAGAAGTTCGGTCGAGGACAGCACCGGCCCGAAACCCATGATCGCGGGATCGAGCCCCGACCACTGGCTGTCGATGATGATCGCCTTCGGCTTCAATCCGTATTTGTTGACGGCATCTTCCGAGGCCAGGATGGTCCAGCACGCGCCATCGGTGATTTGCGATGAATTACCCGGCGTCACCTGCCCCCATGGCCGCTCGAAGGCAGGCTTGAGCTTGGCCAATTTTTCAATGGAGGAGTCAGGCCGCACGCCGTCGTCATGGTCGTAGAATTTTCCGTCGCGCGCGAAGGCTGTTTCGACCTCGCCGTGCAGGAAACCCTGCGCCTGCGCGGTCGCCAACCGCTGATGGCTTTCCACCGCATAGGCATCGGCCTGCGCGCGGGTCACGCCCATCAGATGCGCGATGACTTCGGCGGTCTGCCCCATGTTGAGATCGGTGATCGGATCGGTCAGCCCACGCTCAAGGCCGATGATCGGCTTGAAGTCCCTCGGGCGCGCTTTCAGGAATGCTGCGACCTTCGACATGGAATCCTTCGCGGATGCCAGCCGCGCAAACCAGCGCGCACCCGACTGCGGGAAAACAAGCGGCGCATAGCTCAATGCCTCTGCGCCGCCTGCCAGAATCATATCCGCCTTGCCGGCTTCGATATAGCGGTACGCCGTATCAATCGACTGCATGCCGGAGCCGCAATTGATCTGCACCGTGAAGGCCACCATGCGCTCACCCATGCCGAGGCGTAGCGCCGCGACGCGCGCGGGATTCATCTCATCGGCGATGACATTGACGCAGCCGAGGATCACCTGATCGAACGCCGTCGGCGCGAACGGCTGCCGCGCCAGCAAAGGCCGTCCGGCCTGTACCGCAAGATCGACGGGGGTGAATGGTCCCGGTCCGCCCTGAGCCTTTAGAAACGGTGTGCGCGCGCCATCGATAATATAAACCGGACGCGCCATCAGCTTGCCGCCCGGTCCGGCGTGGTCTGTTTTGCTTCCGTCCGCTTGTGATAGATCGGCGACAGTGCTTCCGGCGCAAAATCGTCAACCTCGATCACCAGCGTCACCGCATCATGCGCGGCCTTGATCTTCTCGCCTTCCTCGGCGGTGATCACACCCTTCTTCACGGCTTCGCTCCAGTCGCGGATCTTTGCGGCATGCATTTTCTTCTCGATCGCTTCATTCGCGGTGACCAGCAGGAACGCCCTTTCAAGGCGCGCCAGCGGACCATCGTCGTTGGCATGATAGAGGCCCGCCGTCAGCCGGTCACGCGCCGCCGATGGTGCAAGAACCAGTTGCGCACAGCGATGCACGACATCATCGGACGGGCCGAGCGGATTGGCGCCGAGCGGCTGGATCAGCACTTTCAGGATCACTCCGACAAAACGGTTCGGCAGATTGGCGATCACTTCCGCGAGGCGGTTCTCGATGGTGCGGATG
>Ga0209023_10001436_pt1 | contig 32048 bp, 32 predicted proteins | sample LakOneMetagenome_FD_187468 | JGI IMG/M metagenome (GOLD analysis project Ga0209023, IMG submission 187468) | Freshwater and sediment microbial communities from Lake Erie, Canada (SPAdes) (version 2) | ecosystem: Environmental > Aquatic > Freshwater > Lentic | place: Lake Erie, Canada...
CCGGAGCTGATCGAGCTCGTCGAGATGGAAGTGCGCGAGCTTCTGTCGAAGTACGAATTCCCCGGCGACGACATTCCGATCACCAAGGGTTCGGCGAAGGCCGCGCTCGACGGCTCGAACCCGGAAATCGGCCATGAGGCGATCCTGAAGCTGATGCAGACGGTCGACGACTACATCCCGCAGCCCGATCGCCCGATCGACCAGCCCTTCCTGATGCCGGTCGAAGACGTGTTCTCGATCTCGGGCCGCGGCACGGTTGTGACGGGTCGCGTCGAGCGCGGCATCGTGAAGGTCGGCGAGGAAATCGAGATCGTTGGCCTGAAGGCGACGGTCAAGACGACCTGCACGGGCGTTGAAATGTTCCGCAAGCTGCTCGATCAGGGCCAGGCTGGCGACAACGTGGGCTGCCTGCTGCGCGGCACAAAGCGCGAGGACGTGGAGCGCGGCCAGGTGCTGTGCAAGCCGGGTTCTGTGAAGCCGCACACGAAGTTCAAGGCCGAGGCCTACATCCTGACCAAGGACGAGGGTGGCCGCCACACGCCGTTCTTCACCAATTATCGTCCGCAGTTCTACTTCCGCACGACGGATGTGACGGGCATCGTGACCCTGCCGGAAGGCGTGGAAATGGTGATGCCGGGCGACAACGTTGCGATGGAAGTCGCGCTGATCGTTCCGATCGCGATGGAAGAGAAGCTGCGCTTCGCCATCCGCGAAGGCGGCCGTACTGTCGGCGCGGGCGTCGTCGCTTCGATCATCGAGTGATTGGAACGCGAGGCTTCTGCCTCGCATGCGAGCCTGAAGGCTCGCGGTCCAAAATCAAGCGCGGGTCTTCGGGCCCGCGCTTTTTTGTTTGCAGTGTCGCCAATCACAGCGCTTGTTGTGCGTTTCGATTAGTCCAGCATGCGCGCTGACCACCACCTGTTCCACGAGGACTCCATGATCGTCTCCACCACCAACGACGTCGCCGGCTACAAGGTCGTGCGGCATCTCGGCCTCGTGCGCGGCATTACCGTGCGATCGCGCTCTGTGATCGGCAATTTCGTCGGCGGCATCCAGTCGGTGTTCGGCGGCAAGCTGTCGGTCTATGTCAGCCTCGCCGAAACGGCGCGGCAGGAGGCCTTCGACCACATGTGCGAACATGCCGCCCAAGGCGGCGCCAACGCGATCATCGGCATGCGCTACGACGCCAACGAGATCATGGACGGCATTACCGAAGTGCTCGCCTACGGCACCGCCGTGTGGGTCGAGCCGGCCTGATTTTTCACCGGCGCGTTACGCTGAGCCCCGGCTTGCGCGAGTTGACCGGGCGATAGTCTCGGATAGTCTTGTCCGACAATTCCCGAAAAGGGATGGCCGGAGGAAACCTGATGACTATCCGAAATTCGTCGCTCAGCGGCGCGCTTTTTGGCGCGGCGCTGCTCGCATCGACAGCGCTGCCTGCGCAGGCGCAGGACCAGAAGCCGCTGAAGATCGGCGTGATCACCGATCTGAATTCCGTTTATTCGGACATCGGCGGCAAGGGCAACGTCGAAGCCACCAAGATGGCGATCGAGGATTTCGGCGGCCAGATGTTCGGCAAGCCGATCGAGATCGTCAGCGCCGACGCCACCAAGGCGGACGTCGCGGTCACCTTTGCGCGCAAGTGGTGGGAGAGCGAGGGCGTCGACGCCATCATCGACATGCCGACATCGGCGACGGCGCTCGCCGTCATGGAAATCTCCAAGCAGATGGAAAAGCTGCTGATCGTCACCGACGCCGCCTCCTCGGACATCACCGGCAAGTCCTGCTCGCCCTATACGGTGCACTGGACCTACGACACCTATTCGAACGCGCAGACGGTCGGAAAGGCGATCGTGAAGCAGGGCGGCGACAGCTGGTTCTTCGTCACCGTCGACTATGCCTTCGGCCATGCGATCGAGAAGGATGTGTCGGGCGTCGTCACGGGCGCTGGCGGCAAGGTGGTCGGGCAGGTGCGCCATCCGCTCAACTCGCCCGATTTCTCGTCCTACCTCCTGCAGGCGCAGCAGTCGAAGGCCAAGATCATCGGCATGGCCAATGGCGGCGGCGACACGATCAACCTGATCAAGCAGGCCGGCGAATTCGGCATCGTCGCCGGCGGGCAGAAGCTCGCGGGCATCGTGATGTTCATTTCCGACATCCACAGCCTCGGCCTGAAGACGGCCCAGGGCCTGACGATCACGGAAGGCTATTACTGGGACAAGGACGATCTCTCGCGCGAGTTCGGCAAGAAGTTCTTCGCGCGCATGAACCGCATGCCGACGATGAACCAGGCGTCGACCTATTCGGCGACGATGCACTATCTGAAGGCGGTGAAGGCGGCCGGCACGCGCGACACCAAGCCCGTGCTGGCGAAAATGCGCGAGACGCCGGTGAAGGATTATTTCACCCAGAACGGCAAGCTGCGCGAGGACGGCCGCATGGTGCATTCCATGCTGCTGCTCGAGGTGAAGAAGCCCGAGGAGAGCAAGTACCCTTGGGATTATTACAAGGTGATCGCCGAACTGCCGGGCGACGACGTGTTCCGTCCGATGAAGGACGGCGGCTGCCCGCTGGTGGCGGGCAAGTAGGACTCAGACCGCGGGCTGCGCGAGTCTTTCGCGCAGCCTGTCGGATGCAAAGTCGAGAAAGGCGCGCAGCTTCTGCGGCATCGCGCCTTGTGCGGGATAGATGAGGCTGACGGGCAGGGGCGCGGTCTCGAACGGCTCCAGAATCGTCTGCAACGCGCCGCGCCGCAGCGCATCCTCCACCTGATAGCTCAGCACGCGGGTGACGCCGAGGCCTGCGATCGCCGCGTCGATCGCGGCTTCGGCGGTGTTGACTGTCAGCCGCGAGCGGATCGGCGCAGCGATGACCTGTTTGCCCTGCCGGAAAATCCATTCGGTCGCGCCGCCCATGCTGTCGAAACTGATGCAGGCGTGGCGGGCGAGGTCTTTTGGCGCGGCGGGCATGCCTGCCGCTTGCAGATAGGCGGTGCTTGCGCAGAGCACGCGGCGCACGGCGCCGATTCGCGTGGCCTTCAGCGCGCTGTCGGGCAGGTCGCCGATGCGCAGAGCCACGTCGAGATGGTCGTCCAAAAAATGCGCGTTGCGGTCGCTGAGCGTGAGGCGCGCGTCGATCTCGGGGTAGGCCTTGAGAAAATCGGTCAGCACCGGCAGCAGGTGGATGCGCCCGAAGACGATGGGCGCGCTGATGGCGATCTCGCCGCGGGGCGCGAGATATTCGCCGGAGGCCGCGCGCTCGGCCTGCGTCAGCGTCTCCAGAATCTGTCGGCAGGCGGCGATATAGGCGCGTCCGGCATCCGTGAGTTCGAGCCGCCGGCTGGTGCGCAACAGAAGCTGTGCGCCCAGATGCTTCTCCAGATCCGAGACTCGGCGACTGATGGTGGCAAGCGGCGTGCGCAGCTTGCGGGAGGCGGCCGAAAAGCTGCCGGTGTCGACAACTTCGACGAAGGCGGACATCGATTCCAGACGATCCATCGATATTCCAATTTATGGAAGGATGCTTCCTGAAATTGCAGTCTATTGCGATTTTTTGAAAAGGCTAGGTTTGGCCGTGTCGAAACGGAGCAAACACATGACTTTCACCCAGAGAATTCTCGCCGGCGCCGCGCTTGTCGCCATCCACGCCACCATCCTTGCGCCGACCGCCGCTTTTGCGATCGACGAAACCAATGTTTCGAAGGGTATCGCCCTGTCGGGCGTCGGCGTCGCGGCGCACAGCTACGATGTCGTCTCGTTCTTCGACGGCAAGCCGGTGCGCGGCGTCGATACGTTCGCGGTCGTGCACGACGGCGCGACCTATCGGTTCGCCAGCGCCGCCAATCTCGCGAAGTTCAAGGCGGCGCCGGATAAATACGCCCCGGCCTACGGCGGCTACTGCGCCTATGGCGTCGCGCTTGGCAAGAAACTCGACGGCGATCCGCGCTACTGGAAGATTGTCGACGGCAAGCTCAATCTGCTGCTGAATGGCGATGTCTTCGAGACCTGGAAGAAGGACATTGCCGGCAACAACAAGACGGCGGACGGCAAGTGGGCGACGATCCGCTCGACTGCCATCGACAAGCTCTGAGCGGCGAGACAGTTCAAGGCCACGGCAGGCGGCGCATGTCGCCTGCTCCCCTATCAACGCGAGGCGGGCGACGCATGCCGCCCGTTTCCCCCCACGCAAGCCAGGAGTCGACATGTCCCGACCGCCTTTTCCGCCCTTCGACGCCACGACCGCCGCGCAAAAAGCGCGCATGGCCGAGGACGCCTGGAACAGCCGCGATCCCGCGCGCGTCGCGCTCGCCTATACGCCCGATACCGTGTGGCGCAATCGCTCGGAGTTTTTGACCGGCCGCGCTGACGTCGAACAGTTTCTCGCCCGCAAATGGGCGCGCGAAATCGACTACCGGCTGATCAAGGAAGTCTGGGCTTTCCACGACAACCGCATTGCCGTGCGCTTCGCCTATGAATGGCGCGACGACAGCGGGCACTGGTTCCGCAGCTACGGCAACGAGAACTGGGAGTTCGATGCGCAGGGGCTCATGGCCCGGCGCTTCGCCAGCATCAACGATCTGCCGATTGCGGAAGGGGACCGCAAATTCTTCTGGCCGCTCGGCCGCAGGCCCGACGACCATCCTTCGCTCAGCGAACTCGGACTCTAGCCATGGACCAGATTGTTCACACAGCGCCGTCGAGCGACGTCGCCTTCAGCCCGACCGTCAAGGCCATTCAGGCGCGCAAGGGATCGCGCGCTACTTACGCGAAAATGGAAGCGCGCGGCGGCTGGGAGACGCGCATCACGCCCGATCTCGCGGCTTTCATCGCGGCGCAGCGCAGCGTGTATCTCGCCACCGCCAATGCGGAGGGGCAGCCCTACATCCAGCATCGCGGCGGGCCGCCGGGGTTTCTGCAGGTGCTCGATGACAGCACGATCGCCTTTGCGGATTTTGCCGGCAATCGGCAGTACGTCACATCGGGCAATCTCGCCGACAATCCGAAGGCGCAACTCTTCCTGATGGATTACGCGACGCGCCAGCGCATCAAGATCTGGGGCGAGGCGCGTGTGGTCGAGGACGATCCGGAATTGATGCAGCAGCTGATGCCGGCGGGCTACAAGGCGCGCGGCGAACAGGTCGTGCTGTTCAAGGTGGTCGCCTGGGACGCCAATTGCCCGCAGCATATTCCGCAGCGCTTCGAGGGCGCGGATGTCGCAAAGCTGATGGCGGAACGCGACGCGGAGATCGCGTCGCTCAGGCAGGAAGTTCTGAGGCTGCAAGAGGCGCTCAGAGGCTCGCCACTACCTTCAGCCGCTTCACCTGACCGCTGAGGAAGGCGTTCAGGAACTTCTGGTAGTCGCGGAAGGACACGCAGCCGTTCGACTGGCCGTTCGGCCCCAGCATGTAGGTATGCGCCAGCAGGCCCGCGCGGCCGTGGATCGCGCCGGCGCCGCCGATCGGCGTGAGGCGGATGGCGCGCACGCCGTGGAACAGAGCCTCGCGCTCGCGGAGATCGTAGACATGCGGCGGGGTGACGCCGCGCATGCGCAGATGCGCGTAGCTCGGCTTGTCCATGTATTCGCCAAGGCCCGAATGCGCCTCCAGCCGGGTGCCGTCGGGCAGATACACGACCCTGGCGGAAATGTCGTAGACGGCGGTGAAGCGGTCGGACGATGCGCTGGCGCCGTCCGAAGGGGCCACGCCGGTCAGGCGCGAACCGCCGCCGGTCAGGCTGCCGTCCGGCGGCGCATAGGCCATGGCGGGGTTGGAGGCGGCGCCGGCGCCGCCGAACAATTTCTCGAAGAAGCCCTGCTCCTTCGGCGCCTCGGCCTTGGCGACCGTGGTGCGGCCGGCGCGCGGCTGGCGGCCGGGGCGGGCCTGCGGAGGTTCTGCGGCGGGCTTGTCGGCCTGCGCGATGGCGGGGCCGCGCAGCGCGGGCGGAGGCGCGAGATCGGCCGGGCGGCGCGGCGGCTGCGGCGAGAAGACCTCTTCGGGCGCGGCCATGGCGAGATCGAGCGGGCGCGGGATCGGCATGGGAACCGCCTGCGGCGGCTCCAGCGGGCGCTCGGCCTCGGACATGCGGCCGCGCAGATCGGTCATCTGCGCCGTCGCAATCGTCGTGGCGGGCTTCAGGCCGGGATCGCTGACGGGTTCGAGCGAGAAGGCGGTCGGCCTGCCGCCGAGCGAATAATTGGGATCGAGCAGTTCCGCGCCGGCGCGCAGCGCGATGCGCGGCCCCAGCGGCGGGATCGGCTCGGCCTTGCGGATGATTGGCCCATCGGCGCCCGGCTGCGTCTGCAGCATCTGCGCGCCCACCGCGGTCAGGAAGGCGATGGCGACGACGGAACCGGCAACGCTGGCCGCAGCGCGGCGCCAGCGACGGCGCTTGGGCAGCCGAAAATGCTCGGCTTCGTCAAAGACGTAAGGATTCGACTGCATGTCGACCATGCTTCTCTACGCGCGCCCTCTACTTGCACTCGCTGCCGCGACGTTGGAGGGCGCTCGCAACGACACGGAACACCAGACGAGATCTGGTGGCCCCGTGTCTTGGGAGCCGGCCCACGCGTCCAATGCCGAGGAATTGAAGCTTTTTTTGGTTAAGCGCCTGTAAATGAATCAAAGATTTCGTCGAAGACCTGCGACGATTCTCTCAATCGAACTCCGCGACGATGGCCGCGACTTCTTCGTAAGCCTTCGTATCCAAAGGCTTTTGCGGCGGTAGCGGGTCGCCTACCGCATAGCCCTGCGACATAAGCCCGCTCTTGATGCAGGCGGCCAGAGAATACTTGGCGAAGGCCTGATTGAGCCGCCACAGCCGCTTCTGCAACGTCATGGCTTCGGCCCAGGCGCCGTTTCGACACAATTCGTAAAGCTTTACGCTGGCGCGCGGCGCGACGCAGGCGGGCCCCGCCATCCAGCCCTTGCCGCCGATCAGCATGACGGCGGCGGGAATATGCGCGGAGGCCGCGAATATCTCCATGCGGCCCTCCACCTTGTCCATAATCGACAAAAGCCGGCCGGTGTTGACGGAAGCGTCCTTGAGATAGCGGATGTTGGGGACGTGCGAGAGACGCTGGATGACCGGCAGCGACAGGTCGGCGCGCTGGAAATTCGGGTTGGTGTAGAGCGTGACGGGCAGGGCGGTCGCGCCTGCGATGGCCGCGAAATAATCGTGGATCGCGTTATCGTCGAGCGGGAAGTAGGCCTCCAGAACGGCCAGGATGCCGTCGGCGCCGAGGCTCTCCCATTCGCGGGTCTGGCGCAGCGCCTCGGAGGTGGTGGCCGCCGCGACGCCCGCCACCACGGGCACGCGGCCCTTGGTCGCTTCAACCACGACCTGCACGACCCGGCGCTTCTGCTCATGCGTGAGATAGGCGAATTCGCCGGTCGAGCCGAGCGGCGTCAGGCCGTGCACGCCCTTGGCGATCAAATCCTCGCAGAGGCGGGCCAGAACATCGTCCATGACGCGGCCGTCGGCGTCGATGGGCGAAACCAGATAGGGGAATACGCCGTGGAAATCCGTGTGCATTGAACGCCTCCGGCCGCGATGGTGGCCGGTTCGCGCGCGCGGGACAAGAGTTGCGGCGAGGGGGCTGACCAGACTTGCAGCCCGCGCGCGGCGCGGCTATGACAGCGCGTCCGCTGCGGGCCGTCTTTTGCCGGCCATCCGCAGGAGTGTAGCTCAGTTGGTAGAGCGCCGGTCTCCAAAACCGGAAGTCGTCGGTTCGAGCCCGGCCACTCCTGCCAGCGGATGAAATCTCGACCTTTCGCTGCGCCTCGGGCTTGAGCCCGATCAAGGAATCGCGCGCCGCCCTCTGGCTTCATTGTGGCCGGGAGGTTCCGACCATGACGCTTGACGCCCCTGTTACGGCCGTGCGCGAGAGAATTGCGCGCTGGGTCGAGAAATTCCGCATGTTGCACGAACTCAATTCGCTGGATGCGACCACCCGGTCGCAGATTGCGCATGAGTTGTGCGTGAGCGAGGCGGAACTGCAGACGATCGCCGATCTCTCGATGAACGCCGAAGGGCTCGAGCGCGTGCTCGATCTTCTTGGCGTCGATCGGGCAAAGCTCGAGAAGGACGAGCCCGCGCTGATGGCCGATCTCCGGCGAAGCTGCACGATGTGCCGCGACTGGAAGGAGTGCAAGCACGACCTCGACGCGGGCGCTTTCTCGAAGGATATCGAGCCCTATTGCGTCAACAGCGAGGTTCTGCGGCAGCTCAAGCCGACCGCGAACTGATCAGGCGCGCCAGCAACGCTCCAGAAATTCCGCGCCACGCGTGAGCGCCTCGTCCGCGGCATGGAGTTCCGCGTAGCTCTGGAAGACATGAATCATGTCGTCATAGAGCTGCGCCTCCGCGTGCACGCCATTTTCGCACGCGCGTGCTGCGAGCAGTGTTGAATCATCGCGCAGCACTTCGCCCGCGCCGCATTGCAGGAGCAAAGGTGGCAGGCCTGTGAGATCGGCAAACAGCGGCGATGCCAGCGGATCGCGCGCATCGGCCTTGCCCAGATACCCCTTGGACATTGCGAGGATCATCGCGCGCTGATGCAGCGGGTCCGCGCCCGCGCATTCGTCGTAGCTCGCGCTGCTCGCTGTCATGTCCGTCCACGGCGACATCAGCCAGGCGGCGCAGGGCAGGGGCAGGTTTTGCGTGCGTGCTGCGAGCATCAGCGACAGCGCGAGCCCGCCGCCGGCGCTGTCGCCCGCAATCGCGATGCGCCCGGGCGCGTGGCCCTGATCCAGCAGCCAGCGCCAGGCCGCGAGGGCGTCCTCCACCGGCGCAGGAAACGCATGTTCGGGCGAGAGGCGGTAGTCTATCGCCAGAATTTTCGCGCGCGACGCCTGCGACAGGCGCTGGATGAGATCGCGATGCGAGGCGATCGAGCCGATGCGGAAGCCGCCGCCGTGCAGGAAGAGGATGATGCGCGGGGGATCAGCGTCGGGCGCGGCGATCCATTCGGCGTTCACGCCGCCGATCTTGAATCGTTCGACCGGCCAGTCTTGTGCGCGCTTGGCGAAAGCCGCGTCCCAATCGTCGCGCATTTTCTGGACGGTGGTGTCGCGCCTCCAGCCGGCGTAGATCGTGCGCAGGAAGGCGACGACGCCTTCCACAGCGTCTTGCGGGCTCATGCGCCGCCGATGCCCATGCCGCCGGATACGCCGAGCGTCTCGCCGGTGATGAAGGCCGCCTCGCGCGAGGCGAGAAAGAGCACGGCGGCGGCGACTTCTTCCGGCGTGCCGAGGCGGCGCAGCAACGTGGCGTTGCGCATCGCGTCGAGCAGCTTTTCGCCGCCGTCCGCCACCGCGCTCTGCAGCATCGGCGTGTCGACCGGGCCGGGCGCGATCACATTGGCGGTGATGGCGTAGCGCGCGTTTTCACGCGCGATAGACTTGGTGAAGCCGATGACGCCGGCCTTGGCTGCCGCATAGACCGCGCCGCCGCGCGAGCCGAGGCGCGCGGCTTCCGACGCGACGTTGACGATGCGGCCGAATTTCTGGCTCTGCATGGCGGGCAGGCAGAGATGCGTCGTGCCGAAGACGGCGCCGAGATTGACGCCGACGAGGCGGCCCCAGTCTTCCGGCTTCGTCTCGGTGAAGAACGCGTGCTGGTCGACGCCGGCATTGTTGACCAGCGTATCGAATGGGCCGTGCGCGCCGACGATGCTTTGCAGCGCCGGATAGTCGGTGACGTCGGCCTGCGCGAGTGTCGCGCCGGTCATGTTGGCAAGTTCGGCGCCAGCGGCCGCGTCGCGGTCGATGAAGACGACGCGCGCGTTTTCGCGAGAGAACGCGCGCACGATTGCTGCGCCAATACCCTTGGCGCCGCCCGTGATCAGAACGGAACGGCCGGCGAAGGCGCCGCTCATTTGCCGGTGAAGACCGGCTTGCGCCGCTCGATCACTGCAGCGAGCCCTTCGCGCGCGTCGGCAGTCCCTGAGAGTTCGGAGACCGTGCGCGCTTCTTCCGACAGGCAGGCATCGACTCCTGTGCCGACGCCCGACCACAGCAGCCGCTTGGCGGCGGCCATGGCCTTGGGGGCGCCGGCTGCGAGCTCATGCGCCCAGGCGCTCGCTGCCTTTTGCAAATCGGCTTCCGGCACGATGCGATTGATGATGCCCATCTCCTTCGCCTGTTGCGCTGACAGGATCGGGTTGGTGAGCACGATCTCGGCCGCGCGGCGCAGGCCAACGATGCGGGGCAGGGTGACGGAGACGCCTGCATCCGGCGCCATGCCGACGCGCGTCGCGCCGGCGAGGAATTTCGCATTCTCGGCGGCGATGACGAGATCGGAGGCGCACACCAACCCGAAGCCGCCGCCGCCCGCCGCAAAGCCGTGTACCGCGGAGATCACGGGCGCTTCGAGCCGCATCAGGCCCGTCACGGCATTCTGCAACCACGCGGTGGCGACGCGCAGATAGTCGGGCATGCCTTCGCCCTTGGAGGCGAATGTGTGGACGTCGCCGCCAGCGCAGAAATTCTTGCCCGCGCCTTTGATGAGCGCAACGCGCACGTCGTTGCGGCCGTGCAGGCCCATGATGGCCTCGCACAGCGCTTTCAGGAAGTCGACGTTCATGCCGTTGGAGAAATCGGGACGGTTGAGCGTGATGGTCGCGACGCCGCCGGCGACGTCGGTCAGAACCAGATTATCCGACATGCTTTTGCGCGCCTTCAGATGATGAATGACATTGTGTAGAGCGCGCGGTCGTTGTTGACGAGCGCGACCTTCTTGCGGGCGAGTTTGAAGCCCTCGCCCGTGCGGCGCAAAGTATACTCGTTGCGCGATCCCCAGACCGTCTCGCCGCGCTGGCTCGATTCGTAGACGATCGCATTGGCGGCGATGCGGATGTCGTCGCCGTCGCGGCCCAGCAGTTCGATATTGCCGATGATGCGCCGCAGGCCCGAGCGCGGGTCCTGTGTGTAGCGCTTGCCCGAGAGAAGCTGGCGCACGCGCACGCCGATGCGCGAGCGATTGTCATAGATGATCGACATCTGGTTTTCCGGATCGATGTCGTCGCCATTTGCGGGGACCCAGTAGATGGCGTCTTCGGTCCAGAGCGCTTCCCATTCCTCGTAGCGATGTTCGTCGGCAAGGCGGGCTTCGCGGAACAGGAATTGTTCCACGTCGTGCATGAGTTCGCTGTCGGCGCGGGTGGCGAGCATCAGGCCTGCTCCATCAATGCGCGATAGTGTCTCCAGATCCCGCGCGATGGCACTTCGTCCGTCGCATGCGAGACAATGAAGCCGTCCGTGTCGCGGTGTTCGCGATGCTCGCCGCGGCCGAGGAAGACCCAGTCGGTGTCGTGGGCTTCCATGCCGCGCTGCGTGCGCTCGTACATTTCGGAATCGTCCGCCAGCAGGAAGCCCGCCGGCCCGACCGAGCCCATGGTCTGCTGGCGCATGCGGCGATTGAGGTCCGGCGCGCCCTTGAATTGCAGCGCGGTGACGTGCTGCACGCTGTCGTTCACGCCGCGCGGTTCGATGACGAACATCTGGATTTCGGCGATGAACAGGTTGGGGAAGATCATGACATGCGGCGTGCCGTCGATCATGATTTCGCGCGCGCGCTGCTCGCCATAGGCCGCGTTCATTTTGGCGACGTAGTCCGGCAGACGGTCGGGCGTGGTGCCGAACCAGCTCAGCAGCGCATCGCGCTTGCGGAATTCCGGGCGCAGATCGAGCTCGGTATGGCCGTTGCCGTAGTCGCGCGTCAGCGCTGTCGATTTGGCGCCGTAGAGACCGCCGATGGCGCTGTCGGCGACGCTGAAGATGGAGGAATGGACGAAGGCCGGGTGATAGCCGTCGGTCTCGTTCTCCAGAATGAATTTCCAGTTCGCTTTCACGCGATGCTTGAGGAAGCCGGCGGTGATCTCGATCTCGCCGTCCGGCGCATTGTCGCAGAGACGGTCGATGGTTTCGGCTGCGCCGCCCAGATGTTCCTCGAGGCTCGGGCCGTCCGAGGCGAACGAGCCGAAGACAAAACCGCGATAGGAGGCGACGCGCGGCACGCGGCCGAGGCCATGCTTCGACTTGTCGAGGCCCTCGTAGCCTTCGGGGAATGCATAGCCGAGCAGCTTGCCGTCCGACCCGAAATTCCAAGCGTGGAACGGGCAGGTGTGCATCGGCGAATTGCCCTTGTCCTTCGGGCAGACCTGATTGCCGCGATGCGTGCAGCGGTTGAGCAGCAAATGGACCTGCCCGTCGCCGCCGCGGCTCATGATGATCGGCTGCAGGCCGATCGACTTGAGCACATAGTCGTGCGCGTTCGGGATCTCGCTCTCGTGGCCGACATAGACCCAGGTCTTGTACCAGATGTTCTTGAGCTCCAGCTCGAAGATCGCGGGGTCGCGATACAGCGCGCCGCGCACGCGGTCCGGCAGAATCATGTCGCCCCAGGCGGGCGTGGGGGCCATCATGTTCATCGGCTGTCTCCCGAATTAAAATAATCCGACCAGTCGTTCTATTATTGGGCGCCGTTACGGTCCGGTCAAGAGAGGGGCGCCGCTTGGACGCCCCTCGATTTTCGCATTACTGGACCGGCTTGTAGCTCAGCGTGCCGAAGTCGGCCTGCATGATCTGGACCTTCTGGTCCGAGAAACGCTTGCCCGCGCCGAAGGTAATCGGGGCCATCGCGCCGGTCTCCAGACCCTTGGTCTTTTCGAGTTCCGCGATGATGCAGTCGCGTGTCAGGCCCGCGCCGCAGCGCTTGGTCGCTTCCACGATCACGCGGCCGGCCGCGTAGCCAGCCTGCGAATAGCGGTTGATGCCCTTCACTTCGGCCTCGGAGACGAGGCCCTTGGCCTTCTCGAGGAAAGCCTTGCCAGCGGGGCCGGCCAGCGGCTCGACATAATCTACCGCATAGATGCCATCGCTGGCGGGACCGGCGAGCTTGAGCACGACCTCGATACGGCCGGGCCAGAAGATGCCGATCGTGGGCTTGTAGTTCAGCTTCTCCAGTTCCTTCATCATGGCGATGTTCTCGCCGATGATGCCGCCCGCCAGGAACACTTCAGCGCCCGAATCCTTCAGCCGCAGCATTTCGGAGGCGAAGTCGGTCTGGCCCTTCTTGTAGTCGGCGGAGAAGACGACGTTGATCTTCTTCTCCTTGCCGACGGCCTCGAAGCCTTCGCGCACCGCGAGCCCGTAATCGTCGTCCTGCGTCACGATTGCCCATTTCTTGCCGGGGTTCTTGTCGGCGAGAAAGCGGGTCAATTCCTTGATGCCCGCCGTATAGACCTGGCCCAGCACGAATATGTTCTTCTTGGCCGGCGTGTACTGCGCCTCCGACGGCGCGACGCTGATCACGGTCGGGATGCCGGACTTTTCCAACACCGGAATCGCGGCGGTCGACTGGCCGGTGCCGGAAATGCCGGTGATCATGAAGACCTTGTCGACGTCGATCAGCTTGCGCACGCCCTGCAGGGTGCGCGCGGTGACATAGCCGTCGTCTTCCGTGAGCAGCTTGAATTTGCGGCCGTTGACGCCAGCGACATTGGCCTCGGCCAGCGCCATCTGCATGCCGATCGTATGCGCCTTGCCGAGCAGGGCGGGCGAACCCGTGTAGGGATTGACCTCGCCGATCAGAATTTCCGTATCGGTGACGCCCTGTTCGGCGGCATGTGCGCCGCATGTCGCCAGCGCCAGAGCCGCAACCGCGGCCATCAGATGTTTTTTCATGACCATCCCTCCCGTGTTGTTTTGTCCATTCAGTACCGAAGCGGCCAGTGTGTCCAGAGCCGCTTGGCGTCACGCCAGACGCCGACCAGTCCCCGCGGCTCGAAGCGCAGCGCGAGAATGATGACGACGCCGTAGGCGATGCTCTTCACCTCATGGATGCCGGTGGACAGGACCTTTTCCAGTCCGCCGCCGAACAGGCCGAAGAGAATGCGGATGGATTCCGGCAGGAGCACGATGAAGACCGTGCCGAGAACCGCGCCGAGCGACGAGCCGAGGCCGCCGACGATGAGAATGGCGAGCGCCTCGATCGACAGGAGGAAGGGAAAGCCTTCGACGCTGACGAAGCTGAGATAGATGCCCATCAACGCGCCGGCGAGGCCGGTGATGAGCGCGCTGGTCATGAAGGCGTAGAGTTTGAACGCCTGCAGGTTGACGCCCATCGTGCGCGCCGCGATGTCGTTGTCGCGGATCGCCATGAAGGCCCGGCCAATCCGGCTGCGCGAAATATTCAGGCAGGCGAGCAGCGTGACCAGCGCGACGAACAGGCAGAGCAGGGCGAAGGCCGGATCGCTGGAAAAATCGAGGCCGAACATTTCGGGCCGTAGCACGGTGATGCCGCGCGCGCCGCCGGTGAAGGAGCGGGCCTCGAGGATGAGATTGGCGATGATGTAGGAAAACGCGAGCGTGGTAATGGCGAGGTAAAGGCCGCGCAGGCGCAGCGACGGCAGGCCGACGATGATGGCGAAGAGCGCCGGCGCGAGACCCGCCGCGAGAAAGCCGACGATCGGATGATAGCCGTACTTTGCGACCGCGATCGCATAGCCATAGGCGCCGAGCAGCAGGAAGCCTGCGTGGCCAAGCGAGATCAGGCCGGTCATGCCGGTGAGCAGATTGAGCCCGAGCGCGCCGATGACGGTGATGAAGACCAGCGTCAGCAGCGAGAGCACATAGGCATTGACGTAAAAAGGCGCGACGACGAGCGCGACCATGAGCGCCGCGCTCCACGCCCAGACGAGCCGTGAATCGGAGAGGACGACGAGGTCGGCGTAGGTTTCCTTGAAATCGCCGCTGCGCATCAGACCCTCACGATCTCGCGTTCGCCGAACAGGCCGAACGGCTGGACCATCAGGACGATGATGATCATGAGGAAGCCGGCGACGTCCTTCATGCCGGAGCCGAGATAGCCGCCGGCGAGATTTTCGACGACGCCGACGAGAATGCCGCCGAAGCCGGAGCCGATGACGGAATCGAGCCCGCCGAGAATGGTGGCGGGGAAGCTCTTGAGCCCGATCTGGAACATGGCGGGCGAGAGATCATAGATCAGCGCGAAGAGAACGCCGGCAAGGCCCGCGATTGCAGAAGAGCAGCCCCAGGCGATGGCGTGGATGCGATGGGCCGAGACGCCCATCAGCAGGGCGGTGCGGTCGTCAGCCGCGACCGCGCGCATGGCGACGCCGATCTTGGAGAAACGGAAGAAGAGATAGAAGCCGGCCATGATGGCAAGCAGCGTGACGATCGCCGCGACCTGCGCGCCGCGCAGATCCACGCCCGCCAGATGCGCCACGCCCTTGCCGACGCCGACATCGAGCGCATGGGGATAGGCGTCCCAGATGAGCGTGATCAGCGAGCGCAGTACGACGGCGACGCCGATGGTAACCAGCACGGTGGAGAAGATCGGTTCGCCGAGCATCGGCCGCATGATGAAGCGCTCGACGGCGAGGCCCAAGATAACAGCGGCGATGATGGAGCCGGCGACGACGACGAAAATATTGCCCGTGAGCGTAGTCGCGATCGTCCAGGCGATATAGGCGACCACCATGGACATTTCGCCTTCCGCGAAATTGACCAGGCCGGTGGCCTTGTAGATCACCGCGAAACCCATGGCGATCAAGCCATAGATGGCGCCGATGGCGATGCCGGACGCGAGAATGTCCGCGAGAAATTTCATGCCTCGCCCCCGTAGATCATCTGCAACTCGCGGCCGAATTTCTTGTTGATGATGGAACGGCGCACTTTCTGCGTCGCGGTCAGTTCGCCGTCGTCGTGGTCGAGTTCCTTGTCGAGGATGACGAACTTGCGGATGTTCTCGACGCGCGCAAATTTCTTGTTGGTCTCGCGCACGAGGCCGTCGATCAGTTCGATTGTCTCGGGCAATTGCGACAGCGATTTGTAGTTCGTGTAGGCGAGACCCTTGTCGCGCGCCCAGCGGCCGACGCTGTCGTAGTCGATCTGGATCAGCGCGCCCAGGAACTTCCGGCCCTCGCCAACGACGATGGCTTCCTTGATGAGGCCGGTATCCTTGAGAGAATTCTCGATTTCCGATGGCGCAATGTTCTTGCCGCCGGAGGTGATGATGATCGCTTTCTTGCGATCGACAACGGCGATCTCGCCATTGTCGATCACTTCGACGATATCGCCGGAGTGCAGCCAGCCGTCGTCGTCGACCGTCGATTTCGAGGCGGAATCATCCTGGAAATAGCCCTTGAACACGCCGGGGCTGCGCAGCACGATTTCGCCGTCGTCCAGCTGCTTCCATTCCGTGCCTTCCATCGCCATGCCTGCCGCGCCGATGCGCATCTTGTCGCGTGTCTGCACGAAGCCGACGCCGGCGCATTCGGTGAGCCCGTAGCCCTGGGCCACGGGGATGCCGATGATGTCGAAGAAACGGATCGTTTCCGGCGACACGGCCGCGCCGGCGCAGAGCCGCATGCGGCTGCGGTCGAGGCCCATGTGTTTCTGCATGTTCCTGAAGAGAAGAAGCCAGTGCAGCCCGAATTCGAGCCGGTCGAGCGCGCCGGTCTCGCCCTTCTGGCGACGGTCCGACAGCGCGCGTCCGCGCTGCAGCGACCAGTCGGCCGCCTTGCGCTGCAGCCAGTTGCTGTCGCCCAGGCGGAACATGAAGTTTTGCTGCATCTTCTCGTAGATGCGGGGCACGCCGACGAATGACAGGGGCGCGATCTCGCGCACGTTGGCGGCGACCGTGTCGATCGATTCGGCGAAATTGACGATGCCGCCGATGACGAGCTGCGTGACCATGGAATAGCAGCGCTCGGCGACATGGCAGAGCGGCAGGTAGCAGATGGTCTCGAAATGCGGCCGCTCGAGATCGGTCGCCTTCGCATACCGGTCTGCGGCGTAGACGAGATTGCGATGGCTGAGCATCGCGCCCTTCGGCGGCCCGGTCGTGCCCGACGTATAGACCATGATCGCGACGTCGTCGGGCTTCGAGGAATCGATCTCGCGGTCCAGCGCCTCTTCGGCGCCTGGATGCGCGTCGCGCCACGCGGCGCCGCGCGCGAGCAGGTCCTCGAAGGACATGAGCATCGGGTTGGCGTAGTTGCGCATGCCCTTGGTGTCGACGCAGATGATGGCCTGCACGTTGGGCAGGCCATCGCCGTTGGCGATGGCGTCGAGCACCTTGTCGGTCTGCTCCTGATCGCCGGTGAAGACGACGCGCGCGCCGCAATGGCGCACGATATATTGCAGTTCCGGCCATGGGTTGGTCGGATAGATGCCGATGACCGGCGCGCCGAGCATTTCCGCGCCGAGATCGGCGTAGAACCATTCCGGCGTATTCTCGCTGGCGACGGCGATGCGCTCGCCGCGCGCGAGCCCCAGGGACTGCAGGCCGAAGGCGACGAGTCGCGCGGTCTCGAAATAATGCGCCCAGCTGAAGCGCTTCCAGACGCCGTGCTCCTTCTCGCGAATGGCGAGCGCGTCAGGATGCGCCTTGGCGCGCAAACGCAGCAGCTGCGGCAGGGTGATGTCGCAGGACTGTCGCCGCCCGGCGAGATCAGCCATTCCCTCAGAGCGCATGGGCGTCGCTCCCTGCGGGCTCGGCAGGCCGCCCGCGCCGCCCGAGATAGGCGTCGAGCACGGCCGGGTCGTTGCGGACTTCATCGGGCGTGCCGCCTGCGATCTTCTGGCCGAAATTCAGCACCTGCACGCGATCGGAAATGTCCATGACGACGCGCATGTCGTGTTCGATCATCAGCACGGTAATGCCGAGCTCGTCGCGGATGTCGAGAACGAAACGGGCAATGTCCTCGGTCTCCTCCTGGTTCATGCCCGACACCATTTCGTCCAACAGCAACAGCTTCGGTTCGCAGGCAAGCGCGCGGGCAAGCTCCACGCGCTTCTGCTGGCCGTAGGACAATTGGCCGACGATGGCGTTGCGGATGTTCTCGATTTCGAGAAACTCGACGATCTCCTCGACTTTTTCACGCGCCGCTATCTCCTCGGTACGGGCGCGACCGAAGAAGAGGGCTGCCTCCAGCACGCTCGACTGCGTATGCACATGGCGGCCGACGAGAATGTTCTCGACCACCGTGCCATGCTTGAACAGCGCGAGATTCTGGAAGGTGCGGCCGATGCCGAGCCGCGCGAAATTGGCTGGGCGCTCGCGGGTGATGTCGGCGCCATCGAAGACGATGCGTCCGCTGGTTGGCCGCAATACGCCGCTGATGAGATTGAACAGAGAGGTCTTGCCGGCGCCGTTGGGACCGATGACGCTGCAGATCTCGCCGCGCGCGACATCGAACGAGACTTCGGATACGGCGCGCAGCCCGCCGAAGGTGCGGGTCAGCTTGTCGGCTTGCAGGAGCGGGTGCGTCATGACAGCCACCGCTTGCGGCGCTTGTAGTGCTTGACGTCGCGCATGGATTTCTTCGTGCCCGACTGGCCTGCGCCGAGGTAGAATTCCTGCACGTCCTCGTTGCGCGCGAGCTTTTCCGCAGAACCGTCGAGCACGATGCGGCCGTTTTCGAGAATATAGGCGTAGTCGGCGATCTCCAGCGCGCGCGCTGCGTTCTGCTCCACCAGCAGCACGGTGAGATCGAGCTTCTTGCGGAGATCGACGATGACTTCGTAGATGCGGTCGATGATCATCGGCGCGAGGCCGAGCGACGGTTCGTCCAGCGCCAGCAGGCGCGGGCCGCTCATCAGGCCGCGCGCGATGGCCAGCATCTGCTGCTCGCCGCCGGACATGTAGCCGGCGATCTGGTCGCGACGCTCGAACAGTCGTGGAAAGAGTTCAAAGGCCTGCTCGCGCCGTTCGCGCGTGACCGCCGCCGATGTGGTGAAGCCGCCGACCTGCAGATTTTCGTCCACCGTCAGCGCGGGAAATATGCGGCGGCCCTCGGGCACATGCACCACGCCGCGCCGCACGATTTCGTCGGGCGCGAGCGCGCTGATGTCGACGCCTTCGAGATGGACCGAGCCATTGTCGATCTTGCCGTCTTCCGCATAGAGGATGCCGGACATGGCCTTGAGCATGGTGCTCTTGCCGGCGCCGTTGGAGCCAAGCAGCGCGACGAGCGCGCCTTTCTCGGCCTGCAAGCTGACGTCGCGCACCGCCTCGATCGCATCGTCGTAGACGACCTGCAAGTTGCGGAACTCGATCATCGGCGTTGCGGCGCTCAAGCCAGGGACGGGCGCGTGCTGGGGCGAAGTCATCGTCATGCAGTCAGAGCGCCGGCTGGCGGGCGTTCGCCCGCGCCGCGACGATGGCGTCGACGACGAGTTTCGCGGTTTCCGCGCAAGCCTGCGTGCCGCCGTTGCCGTAATCCTTCACGGCGTCGCCAACCTGCCAGAGGCCGCGCACGCTGGTTTCGCGCGATAGATCATATCCGGCACAGGCGCGCTGCGCCGGCCATTCGTCGCGCATCACGCGGATCGACAGCATTTTGGTTTTCTGATCGAAGCCCGGAAATTGCTCGCGCAGATCCTCAAGGCCTTCAGCCTTTTCCGCTTCGCTGTCGAAATCGGCCAGCGCGGGTTTCGGCACAGCATAGGCGACGTAGAGATGCCAGCCGGGCGGGGCGAGTTCGGGACAGGCGGCGGTCATGTTCGCCATGTTGCAGAGGCGGCGCGTCTTGCCGAAGGTTATGATGCCCGGCGCGTTGAACAGCGGCTCACGGCTGGCGAAATTGTAGACGATGTTGGCGGCAGCGCGCAGGTCGCGCACCTGCTTCACGTAATCCGCCGGGAAGGCGTCCGCCCCTGCCAGCGCCAGCGTTCCCTTGGGACCGGCGTTGCTGACGACGCAATCGGTCGCGATGCGGATCGTTTCGCCGCCGCGCTGCACGACCACGCCGCGCACGGCGCCGTTCCCGATCTCGATTGTCTGCGCGGGCGACGAGAGCCAGACCTCTCCTTGCTTGGCGACAGCGTCGGCGAGCGATTGCCAGACGCCGATCGTGCCGTTGGGCGAGAAGCCGAAGCGCTTGAAGGCGCCCTTGCTGACGAAATAGGTGAGGAAGGCGCGGGCCGGCAATTCATCCGCGTTGCAGGCGAAAATCGCCGCGCAGAGATTGCGGAAGATGGCGTGGACGCTTTCGTTCTTCGTGAAAGTGGAGAGCCATTCGGCTGTCGATTGACGCCCGTCGGGCAGGGCGCCGGTGCGGGCTTCCGCGAATTTTTCCATGATTCGCGCGGCCTGCTTGGTCATCTGCCCGAGCAGCAGGCCCCAGCCGCCCTTGCCGACATCGACCACCTTGCGATCGAGGTAGAAGGCCGAGGCAGGCTCCGGGAAGCGCAGGTCGAGCGGCGCGCCGACGAGATGGAACGTCTCCTCGAAGACGCCGCCGACCTCGAGCGCGATCGCGCCCTCGTTGACGATGAATCCGTCGATGACATTGGTGGTGGCGCGGCCGCCGACCTTGTCGTGCGCCTCCACGAGAATGGGCCTGAAGCCTTGATGGACAAGCCGGGCCGCGGCGCACAATCCGCCCGCGCCCGCGCCGATGACGACGGCGTCGGCCTCAACCTCTCGCATGCATTCCCTCCTGACCGGTATCGGCGTTATCGCTCTTGTGGCCAGCAATCCGAAGCTAATATAAACCGGACGACCGTTCAACTATTTTGATCGGCGTCCACATCCGATTTATAAGAAAGTTCGCCCCGCGTTGTGCGGGCAGGGAATCAGACCGATCATGGCGCGCACGCGATCCCCGAAATTCGAAGGCATCCAGGCCGGCATATTGAAGAAAGCCGCGCGTCTTTTTGCAACGCATGGCTACGAGCGCACGTCCATCGGCGATCTCGTGAACGCCTGCGATCTGTCGCGCGGCGCGATCTATCATTATTTCGAGTCCAAGGAAGCGATCCTGTTCGCGATGATGGACACGCTGGTGCGCGACCTGCTGGAGACGCTGCAGGAGGCAGCCAGCATCGAGGCCCAGCCTGTCGAGCGGCTGGAAAACATCATCATGGCCTTCGTCGAGGCGAATGCGCGTTCCCCGGACGAACAGGCGATCCTGCTCAACGATCTCGGCGCGCTGAGCCGGGCGGAGCAGAAGCAGATACACGCGATTGAAAAGCAGATCGTGGATCTCGTGGGCGCGGCAATCGTCGCCGCCGACGCGCGCGGCCTGATCACGCCGAAGACGCGCAAGGTCTACACGATGATGCTGTTTGGCATGATCAACTACACCTACACCTGGTACGACGCGAAGGGCCCGGTGAAGCCGCGCGAAATGGCGCAGATGGCCACGGACCTGTTTTTCAACGGCTTCTTGCCGGAAAAGCGCACGGCGAAACCGGCGCTGCGGATTGCGAAGAGCTGACGCTTAGTCCAGACGCGCTTGGAGCGGCTTGGCCCCCTCCCTTTCCCTCCCCCGCTTCGCGGGAGAGGGGACGGTAATCGCTCAGGATCAGTGACCTAACGAAGCGGCGCAACTGCTCCCTCTCCCGCAGGTACGAAGTCGGCTGTTGCCGACTTCGACCAGATACGGGGGAGGGCTGGGGAGGGGGCGCCGTGACCTCACATCCTTTTCGCGACTTCCTCCAGCATCACTTCCGTCGCGCCGCCGCCAATCGTCAGCACGCGGGCGTCGCGCGCCATGCGCTCGATCGGCGTGCCGCGCATGAAGCCCGTGCCGCCGTGCAATTGCAGGCAGCCGTGCACGACCTCGTGCAGGACTTCCGGCGACAGCGCCTTCACCATCGAGACTTCGCGCACGCAGTCGCGTCCCTCGGCCGCAAGCTCTGCGGCGGAATAGGCGAGCGCGCGTGCGGCGGCGGTCTTCGATGCAAGGCTCGAAAGTTTTTGGCGCACCGCCTGCTGGTCCCACAGCGAACCGCCGAAGGCGCGGCGGGTCTTGACGTAGTCAACCGTCAGTTCGATCGCCTTGGCGCTTTCGCCGGCGCAGATGCCGCCGATGCAGATGCGCTCGTTCTGGAACGTGTCCATGATCGAGTAAAAGCCCTTGTTGACCTCGCCGAGGAGCGCGTCTTTCGAAACGCGCACATTGTCGAAGGTGAGCGCGGCCGTGTCGGAACAGAGCCAGCCGTGCTTTTCGAGCTTGGTCGCCGAGACGCCGGGCGTATCGCGCTCGACAATGAACAGCGAAATGCCACGGCTACCCTTGGCGTCCGGGTCGGTGCGGGCGGCGACGATCAGGAGGTTGCCGTAGACCGCATTGGTGATGAACATTTTGGTGCCGTCGATCACCCAGTCGTCGCCGTCCTTGCGCGCGCGCGTCTTCAGGCCCGCGACGTCGGAGCCGGCGTGTGCTTCCGTCACGCAGATCGAGCAGATGATTTCGCCGGCGACGATGCCCGGCAGATATTTGGCCTTCTGCTCCGGCGTGCCGCGCAGCGCGATATGGCTCGCCGACATGTCGGTCTGCACGAGAATGGAGGAGGTAAAGCCGCCGAAGGTGCTGCGGCCGAGTTCTTCCGCAAAGACCATAGAGGCCAGCGGGCCGAGGTCCGTGCCGCCGTAATCCGTGGGATAACGCATGCCGAGCAGGCCGAGCGCGCCCATCTGGCGATAAATTTCGCGCGGGATCTTGCCGGCGCGTTCCCATTCCGCGCCGTTGGGTACGACGTTCTGTTCGACGAAGCGGCGCACCTGGTCGCGCATCTGCACGAGATGCTCGGGCAGGGACGGCGGATCGGGAAAGCGGAAGTCTGCGGCCGAGGAGCCGCGCGCCTGAACGTTCATGTCCCCTCCGGTGAGCGCTCTGGACGCGGCGCCCGATGTGGCCAATAATTAAACCGAGCGTCCGGTTTATGCAACGCCGGAGATGAAAAGAAGGCGGGATGGAAATGGCGATGGTCTTATCGGAGATGCGCGGGGCCGTGGCCGTGCTCACGCTCAACAATGCCGCCCAGTACAATGCGCTGGCCTGGGACCTGCTGCGCGAGTTGAACGCGGCGCTGGACGCCGCCATCGCGGGTGAGAATGCGCGCTGCATCCTGCTGACTGGCGCCGGCAAGGGTTTTTGCTCCGGCGCGCAATTCGGCGGCGACACATTTGCGCAGGGCGAAAAGATCGCCGACGCGATGCGCGACCTCGTCAATCCCGTGATCGCGAAGATGCGCGCTTCGCCCAAGCCCATCGTAACCGCGATCAACGGTCCGGCGGCGGGCGCGGGCGTGGGCGTCGCGTTGGCCGGCGACATGGTGATCGCTGCGCGCTCGGCCAAATTCATTCTCTCTTTCGTGCGGCTCGGCGCGACGCTCGACGGCGGCACGTCGCTGTTCCTGCAACGCGCGATCGGCGTGGCGCGTGCCCGCGTTCTGGCGCTGACGGGCGAGCCGCTGTCGGGCGAACAGGCGGCCGAATGGGGCCTGATCTGGAAATGTGTCGACGATGCCGTGCTGATGGAGGAAGCGATGGCGGCTGCGCAGAAGCTCGCCGCCGGGCCGCCGCTGTCGATGGCCGCGATCAAGGCGCAATTCGATTCCGCCTGGGACGCCAGTCTGGCGGAGACGCTGGAGCGGGAGGCCGCAGACCAGGCGGCATCGTTCCGCACGCAGGATCTGCGCGAAGGCGCCGCGGCCTTCGTGGAGAAGCGCGCGCCGAAATTCAGCGGGCGCTAGCGGGATGAAAGTTCTCATCGTCTACGCGCAGCCGGAGCCGAAATCGTTCAACGCCGCCATGCTGGCGACGGCGCGCGAAACGCTGGAGAGCGCGGGCCACGAGGTTCGCGTGTCCGACCTTTATGCGATGAATTTCAATCCGGTCGCGCGCGCGGAGGATTTCGAGGGGCGGCGCTTTCCCGATCATCTGCAATATGACCGCGAGCAAAAGCATGCGCAGGCGAACGACCTGTTCTCGGAAGACATTGCCCAAGAGATCGAGAAGCTTTTGTGGTGCGACTTCCTGATCCTGCAGTTTCCGCTGTGGTGGTTCTCCGTGCCTGCGATCATGAAGGGCTGGTTCGATCGCGTTTTGGTCAACGGCGTCGCCTATGGCGCGGGCAAGCGCTACGATACGGGCGGTTTGTGCGGACGGCGCGCGATGATCGCAACATCGACCGCCGCCTACCCGAACATGTGCGCGCCGGGCGGTCTCGTCGGCGATCTCGACGTGGTACTGTGGCCGTTGCAGAACGGCACGCTCGCCTACACGGGCTTCGATGTGCTGGCGCCCTTCGTCGCGCATTCCGTGAATTATGTGGAGCCGGAAAAGCGCGGGCAGTATCTCGCAGAATATGCCGCGCGTCTGCGCGGCATCGAGCGCGAGCAGCCGCTGTTCTTCCACAAACTCGCCGATTTCGGGCCGGACTGGCGGTTGAAGCCCGATGTCGAGCCGCGCACGGTCGGGCAGCGGAGGGGATGAAGATGTGCGCTCCCCCTCCCCTTGTGGGGAGGGGCAGGGGAAGGGGTCGCGCAATGCTGTGACGCTTTGCGGCTCTCTCAAGTCGTCAATCTCGCAGGATACCGCGACCCCCCACCCTAACCCTCCCCCACAAGGGGGAGGGAATCACATCACTCTGATCGAAGCGGGCGTGCCCGGCGGCAGCGGGCGGGGATCGACTTCAATCATGCCCTCGTTCAGCCGCAACGGATAAGTCGCGAGCCTTTCCTTGAACGGCGGCGGCGCGCAACCGTCCTGCAATCGGTATTCATAGCCGTGCCAGGGGCAGACGATGCAGCCATCGACGACGCGGCCTTCGCCGAGCGGGCCGTTCTGGTGCGCGCAGAGATTGGTGACGGCGGCGATCTCGTCGCCGTCGCGGAAGATGGCGATGCGTTCGCCGTTGGGCGCGGCGACGATGCGGGCGCGCTTGTCGGGAATGGAAGAGGGCGGGCCGATGCGGATCCAGTTTTCACGCGGCGCCTCGCCGGCGTCTGTCGGCGCCTCGCGCCATCCCGCGATCATGTGCAGGCCCGCCACCACGAGGAAACAGCCGGCGAACCAGGCTGATATCCAGGGGCTGCGCTCGTCCTGCAGCAGGCCTTTCGCGACATGGATCAGCACCAGCCCGAAGGCGAGGTAGACCAGCATGTGCATGGCCTTCCACACCGGCGGCGTGAGGAAGGCGAGCCAGTAGTCGTGACTGGTGGCGGCCAGCAGCAGCATGATCAGCAGCGCGACGAAGCCGAAGGCCTTGAAGGAAATCGTCGAGAAGGAGGCGTAATCGCTCCATTTCGAGAGTTCGACGAAGAGATTGAAGGGGTGGCCGTCCGCCACGTACCAGCCGAGCACGGCAGCAAAATGCGTGAGCGCGACGATGCAGGTCAGCACGCCGAAATGGCGGCGGTTGTAGAGGAGCGGCAGAAAGACGCGCGACAGCCGCGCGAGCGGGCCGATGCAGAGAACGAGTGTCAGCATGAGGAAGGCGCAGGCGCCTGAGGCGCGGATCCAGAGGCCGAACATGTCGGCTGCGTTTTTCGGCGGCTCCTTGCGCCAGTCGAACGCGATGGCGACGCCGATGTAGAGGATCACGCCGGTCAGCAGCACGAGATCGTAGACGACCTTTTTGCGGTTCCAGCCGATCGCTCCGAAGCCCGCGCTCATTTCTTCTGCTCCTGCGCGGTCGGCTCCGGCGGCGGCCGGCTGACGAGCGCGGTGACGAACAGCGCGCCGACGGCGAGCGCGAGGACGGGCCAGATCAGGCGATGGGCGAGACGGTGGCCGCGCGTCATGATGTCTTGCCTACGCGCAGCCAGCGCCAGAGAACGTATGGCCAGAGCAGGAAGGCGCCTGGCAGCAGGAAGAGACGGGCGCCGGGCGTGAACTCCGCGGGTTTGCCCAGCGCGACATCGGCGCCGCGCGCGACGAAGGCGCCCGCGACGACGAGGCCGAGCGCGCACCAGAGGACCAACATAAGCAACAGCAGGGCGTTCATGCTTTCGCCTTCGACATCGACCGCGATCTTCGCGGGATTGGGCGCAGCCTGCAAGCGCGCCGCTAGCGCGCCCCGCGCCAGATCATGATGCTCGCCGCGAATGTCGCAACGGCGAGCGCCATGTAGGGCAGCAAGAAAGCCTGCGTCGCCGTCGCGGCGAGGCCGAACAAGGGCGGCAGGACGAGCACGCCAGCGAACATGGCCGCAGAGCCGAGCCCCGTCGCCTGCGTGCGCGCGGCGCCGCCGAGGCGCGCGAATTCGGCATAGGCGAGGCCGGTGAAGCCGGAGGCGCTGAAGCCTGCGGCCATGCAGACGGCCAGCAACGCGGCGCGCGGCCATGTGGGCGAGAAAAATCCCGACAGCGCCGCCATCGCGCACATGAAAAAGCCGAGCAGAGCCAGCAGCCGCATCGGCGCGACGTAGCGGTCGGCGAGGTAGCCGAGCAGGGGGCGGCTGACGAGGGCGGCGGATTGATAGGCGGCCAGCGTCCAGCCGGCGGTGACGAGATCGAAGCCCGCGCTCTGGGTCAGATGTACCGTCATGAAGCTGATGAAGCAGAGCTGCGCGCCGGTGAAGACGAAGCTCATGATGGTGAGGCGGCGGATGTCGGCGTTCTGCTGCAGCAGGCGCAGGGGCTGCGCGAGCGCGCCGGCAAACAGCGGATAGCCGGGGCGCACGCCGACATCCCATTTGCGGCGCGCGAATTCGAGCGCGAACATGAGCGCGAGCGATGTCGGGATTTGCGCTGCGAGCGCGGTGCGCCAACCGAAGGCCAAGGTCATCGGCGGCATGATGACGCCTGCCAGAATGCCGGCGAGCGGCAGGCCCGCCTGCCGGATGGACATGACAAGATTGTAGATGCGCTGCGGCGTGCGCGGCACCAGCAGATGGGCGCTTGCCGGCGCGGTCGAGCCATAGGCGAGGCCGAGCAGCGCGGCGCCCGCCGCGATCGAGGCCGCCGTGCCGCCCAGCGCGCAGACGGTTAGCATGACGCAGACGGCGGCCATGACCGCCTGGATGACGCGCACCGCGCCGAAGCGCAGGATGAAGGAGGGCGAATAGAGCGATGAGATGATGCCGACGCCATAGACCAGCGCCGGAAAGAAGCCGACGAGCGCGCCGGGGAGGCCGAGATCGCGCGCGATCGCCGGCGCCACGGCAGGCACGGAAAAAGCCGCCGTCGTAGCCAGCGTCTGCATGGTCAGCGTGGCCAGCAGCGGCCAGAGGGCGGAGCCTTCCTTTTTGTTTTCAGATGTCAGGCGCGGCGCCTCCCTGCGCCTTTGGGGAGGGTAGGAAGGGTTGCGCGTGTTGTCGATGCAGACGCGCGCATGGGGCGGATGCGGCGATGTGATGATGATGGCGCGCTTGCCTTCCCGTTCGCGGGGAGGGAGGGCTATCGCCACATCTGGCGCATCTTCGCCGCCACATCCACGCGCACCTGCGGGGCGGCCTGCGCCTGGCCTGCGGGCGCGTAGCGGGGCCAGCTCATGTGCTCGAAGGCGATCAGCAGGTGTTTCGGGATGAAGCGCGTGCGCGCGGCATAGACGTGGCGGTCGCCCTGCGCGGGCTGGCCGTGGGTGAAGAAGCGCTGCGGCGCGATCACGTGCAGGTCGTCTTTCGCGCGCGTCATCGCGACATAGAGCAGGCGGCGCTCCTCCTCGATCTCGGCGGTCGAGCCCGTGCCGAGGTCGGAGGGGATGCAGCCGTCGACCGCGTTCAGCACAAACACGTTCTTCCACTCCTGCCCCTTGGCGGAATGGATGGTGGAGAGGATGAGATAATCCTCGTCGCGATGCGGCGGGCCCGCCTCGTCGCTGGTGGCGTCGGGCGGATCGAGCGTGAGTTCGGTCAGGAATTTCTCGCGGGACGCGTAGCCGCTGGCGATCTGTTCGAGCTGCAGCAGATCGGCGCGGCGCGTGGTGGCGTCTTCGTGCAGGCGCTCGAGATGCGGCTCGTACCAGTCGCGCGCCAGCCCGATCTCGCCCGGCCAGCCCGCGCCTTTTTCACGCAAGGCGCCGAGCGTTGCGACAAAGCTCTTCCAGTCCTCGCCCGCACGCGGCGGCGCGGGCGCGTCGGCCAGAGCCGCCAGCGGATCGGGCGCTGCGGCCATGCGGTCGAGGACGCGTTGCGCGGATGTCGGGCCGACGCCCGGCACGAGCAGCATGAGACGGAAACCGGCGACGCGGTCGCGCGGATTTTCGGCAAAGCGCAGCAGCGCCAGCAGGTCCTTCACATGCGCGGAATCCAGAAACTTCAGCCCGCCGAATTTCACGAAGGGAATGTTGCGGCGCACGAGTTCGACTTCGAGCGGGCCGGAGTGGGACGAGGTGCGGAACAGGATCGCCTGCTGCTTCAGCGTCGCGCCGCATTCGCGCGCCTCCAGCACGCGCTCGACGATGTAGCGGGCCTGGTCGGCCTCGTCGCGCACGATCACGAGTTTCGGGCGTGGGCCTTCGTCGCGGTCGGTCCAGAGGTCCTTGGCGTAGCGCTCCCTGGCCTCGCCGATCACGCCATTGGCGGCGGCGAGAATCGGGCCGCTGGAGCGATAGTTGCGGTCGAGCGTGACGATGCGCGCCGGCGGCGTAAAACTGTGCGGAAAGTCGAGAATGTTGCGCACTTCGGCGGCGCGGAACGAATAGATGGATTGCGCGTCGTCGCCGACGACCGCGAGGCCTTTGCCGTCGGGCTTCAGCCCCAGCAGGATCGCGGCCTGCAGGCGGTTGGTGTCCTGGTATTCATCGACCAGCACATGATCGAAGCGTGCGCCCATGTCTTCTGCGAGCGCGGGTTCCGCCGCCGCCTGCGCCCAGTAGAGCAGGAGATCGTCGTAATCGAGCACGTTCTGCTTTTGCTTGGCGTCCACATAGGCGGCGAAGAGGTCGCGCAATTGTTCCGACCAGCCGGCGACCCACGGAAAATTCTGCGCCAGCGCATCGTCGAGCGCGCATTGCGCGTTCACGCAGCGCGAATAGATGGCAAGGCACGTGCCCTTCAGCGGAAAGCGCTTCTCGGTTTTCGAGAAGCCGCATTCGTGGCGCACGAGATTCATCAGGTCGGCGGAATCCTCGCGATCGTGGATCGTGAAGGACGGGTCGAGGCCGATCTGCGCGGAATATTCCCGCAGGATGCGTGCGCCGATGCCGTGGAACGTGCCGGCCCATTGCAGGCCGCCTGCGAGAATGCCGGCCTTTTCGCCGAGCGCGCGGGCCGCGATTGTTTCGACGCGGCGCGTCATCTCGTTCGCCGCGCGGCGCGAAAAGGTCATCAGCAGGATGCGACGCGGATCGGCGCCGTTGACGATGAGATGGGCGACGCGATGGGCGAGCGTGTTGGTCTTGCCGGAACCCGCGCCCGCGATCACCAGCAGCGGCGCGCCGGGCGCGGCGCCTTCGCCGATGCCATGCTCGACCGCGGCGCGCTGACCATCGTTGAGCGTATCGAGATAGGCGGGCTGCAAGGCGGCGTTCAACTGCGGCGTCCGAATCAGAGGGGCGCAGTGAAGCAATCACGTTTCATGGTTTGTTCGCAAACGGAATGTCCGCCGCCGCTGAGACCCGGGTCGGTCTCTGATCGCCAGCGTCGGGGACACCCGTCGCACGCGGCTTGCCAACAATCGTCACACGCCGCAGTTTGATCTCGACCTGGCTTCCACATTGAGAATGCCGGATCAAAAGGCAAAGGGGCGGTGGTGAGTTTCCAGACGCAGTCTTATCCGGTTGTCTTTGAGGAGCGGAATTCGCTGCTTGGGCTTTTCGGTCTCGTTCTTTTCGCGCTGATTGGCTCGCTGGTCATCTTGCTCATTCTGGCTGTCTCTATCGGCTCATTCGCGTCGCCCGCGGGCAAGGGTCTCGCCGCCGTTACCTTGTCGGTTTTCATATTGGCGCTCCTTGGCTTCGCGATTGTGCTCAAGCGCCTTGTCAGCCGGGCCATCCAGCGTTCGCGTGGCGCAGCCCGTATCCGAATTGACGAAAAAGGGCTGAGCTATGCGCTGAAAGGCCAAGCCTTTGATGTGGAGTGGAAGTCTGTCAAAAGTATTGAATCAGCCTACACACATGGGTTTCTCGTGGGTGTTCTCGCTTTTTTCGCCCCTGATGCATTGTCGCGTTCAGGCGTTGATGAAAACGAACAGCACATTGAAATTCTCGTCGACAGGCCGGTGCCTGTAACGAGCTTTCCTTTTGGAATGGCCCGTGTGACGTCGACAACCAAAATTGGAATAAGCGAAGCTGTCTATAGCGGCGAGAAGCTGCTCGATATCTTGCGTCGGCATTTTGAAGCGCACAGGCTTTGAGGCAGTCTTTCGCCGGGGCTTCGTTGCGATTGCCTTACCCAGCAGTTTCTGACGGCAGGAAACGCCTACGCCAGATGTGGCGTGCTCTGAATGCTTCGTCTGCTCAATCCGGCAGATCCGAATGCCTGAGTGGACCGCCCGTCCTTCGTGATGCCTGAGTGTTAGCGACGCTCCAGCCGCAACCCGACGATCGCGCCGATCAGCGCCGTCGCGACGAAGGACAGGATCGTCAGTTCGACACCGATGAATTCGGCGAGCGCGCGACCGGTCGCGCCGTTGAGCGCGAGCGCGCCTGCGACTTCGAGCGCGAGGCCTGCGAGCGCGCCGCCTGCGCCGAAGACGAGGCGGCGTAGTAGACTGGGCTTGCGGTCGTCGAGGCCGGTGAGCGCCTTCACCAGCGCGGCGGCGTCGTCGTCGAAGCGCTCGTGCCGCAGGCGCAGGGCGTTGCGCCGCGCGAGGCCTGCGATGTCGGCAGGCAATTGCGCCTCCGTGGGCATGGCGGCTGCGCCGACCAGCACCGGCACGATGCCGATGTCGCGCGCGAGCGCGGCGCGGATTTCGGCGCGCACCAGGTCCGCAGAATCGGCGATGCGGGGCAGGCCGGTCGCGGGCGCGGGATCGAGCCATCTTTCGCCGATGAAGATCGCCGCCGCATCGCAGGTCGACAGCGCCGCGCCGATCGCCTTTTCGAAATCCGCGCCGGCGCCGATGGCGGAAATGTCGAAGAAGACATTGCCGTCGCCGATCAGGCGCCGCAGGCGGTCGGAAATGCGCCCGGCCGTCGGCCCGGTGTCGTCGCGGCGGTAGCTGATGAAGACGCGATGGTTCATGCCGCTCCTCAGCGCGCGGCTTCGAGCGCCGTCAGCAGTCCCGATTTGGCCAGATGGTCCTTGCCCGTCAGGCGGCTCTCGACGAGGCGCACCGCCGAACCGTCGCTGGCGAATTCGTAGATCAGCGCGGTGCAGTGCGAGCCGGCGAACGGCTTCCGGCCGACATCGGGCGAGATGAGATTGGCCCCGCGCGAAATCCAGTCGCGGGCCTCCTTTTCGCTCGCTGGCTTGTCGCCCTGCGTGAACGGCTGGTCCTGCAGCATGAAGACGATGGTGCGGTAGTGCCCGCGCTCGACGAAGAACAGACCGCGCAGGAAGGACATGGCCTCGGAAATCGCGCCGTCCGGCGGCTGTTTCAGCGCCCAGCGCGCGGCGGCAGGCGCGGGCGTGCCGTCGTCATTGATGCGCTCGAGCCGCGTCACCATGGCGACGCCGCCGGCTTCGGTGGAGAAGTAGGAGCGCTCGACATAGCCGCCGCTTTCCAGCGCGCCGAGAATGAATTTCGTCGCCTCGCCATAGGTCTTCATGTTGGCGAAGGCGGCGTCGGGAATTTCGTAGCGTGCGGAGGCGCGCGGCGGGTTTTTCGGGAAAAGCGGCATGGCCGGCGCCGCCGTCTCGCCGGCTGGCGCGGCTGCTTGCGGCGGCGGGGGCTTGGGCTCGTTTGTGACCGCGCCCGCCGCCAGGCCGCGCGTCGTGGAGCGAGGAAGCTGCAGTTGACGCTTCTCGTCCTGCGAGGGCGTGCGCGCGGCCGGTTGCGCGCCGCGTGAGCGCGCAGGCGGCGCGGGGAGGTCGTTCTCCTCCTCGTCATCATCGGCCGATTGCGGTTTTCCGAGCGCGCCCCGGTAGGACTTCGGGCTGTAGTAGTAGCGACGGCGCGTCTCGGGGCTGCGCGCGTCCCGCTTGATCGGGGCCTCGGCTTCATCGTCCGCCAGCTTGCTGGCGACCCGCGTCGGCGGTTGCGGAGGCTGTTCGGCCTGCCGGGTAAGTCCGTCGAGCGCGGCCTGCGCTTCGGCCGCGCGCGGGCCCTTGGGATAGCGGTCGAGATAGGCCTTGAGGGCGGTCGCGCCGCCGGCCTGCGCCGCTAGCCAGGCCTGCTCGGCGGCTGCTGTTTCCTTTGCCTCGGCGGCGGCTTTCGCCGCAGCCTGCCGCGCCTTGTCGAGCGC
>Ga0209023_10001437_pt1 | contig 32038 bp, 30 predicted proteins | sample LakOneMetagenome_FD_187468 | JGI IMG/M metagenome (GOLD analysis project Ga0209023, IMG submission 187468) | Freshwater and sediment microbial communities from Lake Erie, Canada (SPAdes) (version 2) | ecosystem: Environmental > Aquatic > Freshwater > Lentic | place: Lake Erie, Canada...
ATACGATTAGTTAACATCGGGTTCAAATTCCAGTACAGCGGAATTCATACAGAAGCGCTGATGTGTAGGTGCAGGGCCATCATCAAATATATGCCCGAGGTGTGAATCGCAACGACCGCAGACCACCTCTGTACGCTGCATACCATGGCTGTTGTCGGCAATATAGCGCACACTGGTAGGGGTAATAGACTCATAGAAGCTTGGCCAACCACAGCTGCTTGCGAACTTGGCATCAGACTTGAACAGCTTATTGCCACATACGGCACAGTAGTAAGTGCCCTTGGTGTCGGTCTTGTAATACTTGCCACTCCCGGCCCACTCAGTGCCTTTTTCGCGGGCAATGCTGTAGACTTCCTTGGGGAGTATTTTCTTCCATTCCTGGTCGCTCACCTGCAAGTGTGTGGTATCTGTGCGGGAGTAGTATGGATTATTAGTTTGTTCTGACATAACAGTTGGTTTTTGTGCATTGCTGCACTGTGAAAAAAAGAGACTGCAGCACAAGGCTACGACTATATTCAATTTACGCATAAGAATTCAATTAGATCAGCATAATAAACGAGCCAATAAAGAGAATGGTTTTGGCTCTTCCATTTTTTTATACATCATTAACTATATTGCAAAGCTAATGAGTGCACACGAACTTACCATATCTATTGCTACCGCCGATGATGCTGAATTGCTTACGCAGCTGAGTATCACTACCTTCTGCGAGACCTTTATGGCTGACAACAAGAAAGAGGACATGGATAAGTACATTGCAGAAGAAATGAATGTGCAAAAGCTGACCGGCGAGCTGGATGATGCTGGCAATATTTTCTTCCTCATTGCCTGCGATGGTGTAACCGTGGGCTATGCAAAGATGCGAACTGCCAAGATACCTGCAGGACTAAACTGCGCAAACCCGATAGAACTGGAACGCATCTATGTACTGAAAGCATACCTGGATAAAAAGATAGGTGCTGCGCTAATGAACCATTGCATGAATCATGCGTTAAGCAACCATCACGACGTAATGTGGCTGGGCGTATGGGAACACAACTACAGGGCAGTCAACTTTTACAAAAGCCGTGGCTTTGAATTTTTCGGCTCACACGACTTTGTTTTGGGTGATGATGTGCAGACCGATATGCTGATGAAGAAATCATTAGCACTATAATACTCACTATCAATTGATTATATTGCGTTTCTGTTTTTTAATAGAAAACAGATAAAACCATCATTATGTTTCAACATTTTTTCCCTCATCCGCAGCAGATGCGAAAGACACTAATGTGCATGCTATGTCTGTTGCTGGCAACAGCAGCAAAAGCGCAAACACCCCTGTTGGACTCAAAAGTATTATTGGACAGCGGCATAGCACTTCATGAGCGGGGCGAGTATAAAAAAGCGATAGCAAAATACAGGCAGATCAATGAATCTGACACCAACTACCATCTCGCTTTGTATGAGGAGGCATTGTCGCTTATTGCCGACAGCTCGTTTGAAGAAGCTAAGGGACTGGTGAATGCCGGACTGAACCTTAGAAGAACGAATAAGCGTGAGCTGATGCTGGAACTGGCATCTATATATGATTATACCGGAAAGCAAGACAGTGCTTTTCGACTGTATGATGAGATGAAGAAGCTATACCCGCACGATAACCAGCCATACTATGAAAGTGGCCTTATCCATTTCAGAAACAAAGACTATGATAAAGCGGCCCGGCTCGTACAACGTTCTATGGTACTGAACCCTGATCATTTCAGATCGCACTACATGCTAGGGCTTATCTATCTGCTACAGGGCAGATTGTCTGAAGCCATGATAGCGCTGCAAGTATCACTGCTTATGACTAATAATACCGCACTGGCCAAACAGTCGATAACACTAATGAACAGCATAACTGAAGAGACTGATGAAATAGTGAAACTGTACCATGAAAAGAAACAGCAGAACAGCCATCCACTGTATGACGAGATAGACGAGCTGGTGAACTCTAAGCTAGCACTAAAATCAGAGTATACGCTAAAAGTAGGCTTGAACGACAATATATTCCGCCAGATACAGGTGATTGCTGAAAAACTGAAGTACAGCAAAACAGATACCAGCTTTGTTACGCAGTATTATGTGCCGCTGCTTGCTGATGTGTACGGGAAAGACAAGTTCGAACCGTATGTACTTCTGCTGTTCTCTGATTACGGATTTGAAAATGTAGACGCACTGGCAAAGAAACGAAGCAGCGCTGTTGCTGATGTGAAGACAATTGTATTTCCCTACTTTGCAAACATTAAGTCTACTAGAGAGCTGAACTATAGTAACAGGGCAACGGCAAAAGAGCTCTACCATTACTACCTATCAGACAAGATGATAGTTGTAGGGCTGACAGATAAAGAAGATAAGAATAAATTTGTTGATGAGGTAACAGTCTTTGATTGGGGTACACAAACGCTGGAATCTGCAGGCCGATTCAATAAAGAAGGTAAAAAAGAAGGGAAGTGGCTGAAGTATTATGCAGATGGCAAACTGATGTCGAAGGAATACTATAAAAACGGAACCCTCATTGATTCTGCATATTACTATTACCGCAACGGCAACTTAGGCAGTATAGGCTTGTATGATAAACAAGGAGTAGCCAAAGAAGAATATAAGTTTGACTATGCCGGCTGGCTATCCACACACAGGAAAAAGATCAGTGAAAAATCTTATGAGGAGCAGACATACTATGCAAACGGCCAGAAAGAACTGGCAGTAAAATATGACGATGACAAAATAATGGACGGCCCTTACACATTATACTATGATAATGGAAAGATAAAGAAGCAGGTGGCCATGAAGGATGGTGAATATGATGGCATACTGAAACTGTATCACGAAAACGGGAAGCTGAGCCAGGTAGCAAACTATGCCAAAGGCACTCAGGTCAATTCGTTTGAAGAGTATTATGAAACAGGAAAACTAAAAGAAAAATATTCTTTGAGTGATGGTAAGGAAAATGGGCCTTATGAAGAATACTATGATGACGGTAAACTGAAAGAGAAAGGTATTTACAGAAATGGGTTTAAAGAAGAGATGCATGAATATTCAGAAAAAGGCAAAGAGTACGGTACTATTTTCAGAAAAGAAAAAGTGCCTGTGAGCATAAAGTATGTAAATGAAGAAGGTGCAACTATATATACAGCAGAGAATAAAAAGGGCCTTTACAAATATTCACTTTACCATGCAACCGGCAATAAGGCAATAGACGTAACGCTCAATAAAAATGGCAACAGGGAAGGCCTGATCATATTCTACTCGCATATTGGGGTAAAAAATGAAGAAAGCTTTTATCATGATGGCGATGCGGAAGGAAAGTCCCTGGGTTTCAACGATAGGGGTGATACAGAAAGCAGTGTAATGTATCATAATGATAAAAAAGATGGATACTCAATAAAGTACTATAATAACCACAACATTAAAGATGAAGGGTGGTACAAAAATGGACAGAAACAAGGCTTGTGGAAAAGATACTATGCAAATGGCCAGCTGAAAGAGGAACTTTATTATCTGGATGATGTGCTCACCGGAACGGACAGGAGCTATAACATTCATGGCGTATTGACGGACAAGGAGATATTTGACAATGGATTGGTCGTTGCTCATGTGTTCTATGATACAGCAGGCATTAAAACGGATAGCGTATTTTTTGCTGCAGGCGGAGGAACCTATAAAGGTTCGCACTGGAAAATAAAACCCACTGTATATGATATAGAATACAGTATTAAATACGGGGACAGAGACGGTGCCTGCAAAAGCAAATATATTGACGGCTCGGTGTGTGAGCTAAAATATATTAAGAACGGATCCGTGGATAGTAATATTTTGTACTTCCCAGAGGGCTCGGTATGGAATAAAGGATCTTACAGGAAAGGTGAAAAGATAGGAAAGTGGGAATACTTTAATGAGGCAGGAGAACTGACCGGAGAGGAAAACTATAATACAGAGTTAAAAACATGTGTAAGCAAGTCCTACATCTGCGGGCGGCTATACGTGGAGTATAATAAAAAAGATGATGAGAAAGATGGTATGCAGACATACTATGGAGATAACGGACGAATCGCCTATGTGCTGATCTATGATAATGGTGACCTGGTAGGTTATACTTATGAAGGGAAGGATGGGAAGCTGCTGCCTGAAATAAAAGTAAATAATGCAACGGCAAATATTGTTACTTATTACGGCACCGGCCAGAAATCAGGAGAGGTGAACTTTGTACATAATATGGTAGCCGGTGCGCAAAGAGTATATTATACTAATGGGTCACTGGCAGAGGAACGTACCTATGACGGGCCGGACCTTAACGGGCCTTTCAGAAGATATACTGAAGACGGCACGCTTGTTTATGATATTGTATATAAAGATGATGAAGAGCAAGGAATAGAACATACACTCAACAAAAACGGCAAACTAATAAAGGCTTCCTACTACTATGGTTCACATCATGGTCCGACAATTGTTACAGATATGGCAACAAAGAAGAGCAAGATATATCACTTCTATAACGGAGAGCTGATAAACACAAACTGATAATGCCAACATACACGCGGCCAATACGCACACCATTGTGCGTGACAACTATACTGCTGCTGTTCTGCAATAATGCAGGCGCTCAGGACCTTGATGCCATTCATCAAAAGTATAAAGATGAGCAGGCAGTAATAACAAACGCCAAGGAACGGCTAATAATCAAGAATGAACATGGCAGCCTGACTGCACGCAGTGATGTATCGAAAGAGAAATTGCTGATAGGCCCATTATCTCCGGGGCTGTATAATAAGGTGTATATATACCATAGCTTTCTGAATAAGCTGGAAGAACATGATGAAGAAGCGCTGATACCCGGAAAAAACGGCTATAAAAAGATCGGTAGCTTTTCTTCAAAAACCAGCATTGCTGAGCAAAACAATATTTTCTATGATGACGCCAAAGAAACAGAAGTCTCTTTCAGCAGCCTGACGCCCGGCTCTGTGATCAGGTCTGAATATACCCTGAGCCATAGAGATATAAATATGTTACCGGCATTCTATTTTGCTGAAGGCCTGGCGGTTGTAAAGTCCACCTACGAGGTGGTAGCTCCCGCATACGTGAATATGAAATTTGTAATTAAAGGTGACGAATATGGCCGGATACGGCAAAGCAGGCAGGAGAATAAAAATACTGTTACCTATACATTCACAGTGAGCGATATGCCCGTTATGAAAACAATGGACTATGTGCCCTCAGTATCCTGGTATGAGCTGCATATTATCCCTTTTATTACATCGTACGAGATACCGGGTGCAACAAAAAAAGAAATGCTCAGCGACCCGGCTCATCTCTATGCTTACTTTTATAACTACATACGCCATGTAAACAGTAAAGACGATGAAGGTATAATAAAAGTGGCAACAGAAGTAATAAAGGGTGCAAACACAACAGAAGAAAAAGCTGCCCGTATTTACAAATGGGTACAGCAGAATATGCATTACATAGCATTTGAAGACAGCTTGGGTGGTTTTATTCCGCGCGATGCGGCAGATATATGCAAAAGAAAATTCGGAGACTGTAAAGATATGACAAGTATCCTAGTTGCCTTGTGCCGGAGTGCAGGCATTGATGCTTATTTTACATGGATAGGGACACGGCATAAACCATATACTTATGAAGAAACGCCTTTGCCGATAGTTGCCAACCATATGATATGCTCGATAAAAAGCGGAGATAAATGGATATTTCTTGACGGAACAGATCCTGTGATACCTTTTGGAGAAAACCCCGACGGCTTACAGGAAAAAGAAGGAATGATAGCAATAAGTGAAAAGGAGTATAAAATAATAACTGTACCTGAGAAGGAGGCAAATGAGAATGTTATCATAGATACTACTATAATGAAGATCAGCAAGCGGAAAGCAAGCGGAAAACTAATTGTCGCATATAAAGGATATCCTGCCTGGGATATGCAGGCGCGGCTGATGTATAACACAGCTGCCGATCGTAAGGAGCTGCTGAAATTTATGAATGCGAGGGGGTCAAACAAATACACACAGGAAAACAGCAAATTTACAATAACGGACACACTGGATAAAAGCTGCCAGATGACTGCCGATTATGCTATAGACGAATATATTTCCTGCGTGGACAAGGAATACTTTGTCAATATGAATGTTAACCGCTACATGGATGAAACATATATCGATACTGCAGGAAGATCTGTTCCATTCTATTTTAAATATAAAAGTATAGAACGGGAGTGTGTAATGCTGGATATACCGGAAGGTTTCCATGTTTCCTACCTGCCGCCTGGCAATAGCGAAACAATAAAGGATGGGTGGAGTTATAATATTAAGTACAGGCAAGTAGGAAGATATGTAATCCTCACAAAAGAATACAATGTGAATTCCATGTCTGTAAAGCCACCATCCTTTTTGCAGCACAATAAAATGATAGAGGATCTTAAGAACCAGTATAAAGAATCAGTAGTACTAACATCAGACCTATGAAAAAAACAATAGCGCTTATTTTCTGCTTGTACTTTACCACGGGCACTTTGCCTGCGAAAGGCCTTGAAAAAATAACCTGGCAAGAAAACCCTAAACCACATACTTTACCCGGTGAATATGCAATGGAATCAGCAGTAGTAATTGAGGATAATACTGTGCTCGAATATAAAGACGATGAAGACAAGGCGCTTTGGATGTACCGGGCCACACATAGAATAATAAAAATAATAGACGAAAGCGGAGTTGAAAATTTCAATAAAACGACCATTCCTATTTATCCGGGAGAGGTAGTGATAGCAATAAAAGCACGTACCATACTGGCAAATGGCACTGTTATAGAAGTGTCAGATGATAAAATGAAAAAAACAACTGAAGAAGATGGGGGTTCGCAAATTGCATTTGCCATGGATGGGGTGGAAAAAAATACAGAAATAGAACTATACATCCAGTACAAAAAACCGGCAGCATTATTTGGAAAAGAGGTACTTCAGTATGGGATACCGGTAATGCATGCTACTTTTGAATTATCATCTCCGGCAAGAATACGATTTGAAGAAAAAGGATACAATGGTTTTCCTTCTGCAAACGACACTCTTATTGGCGATAGGCGCAGCCTTTTTGTTGAAAAATTCAAAATTCCATCGCTACGGAAGGAGCCGCATAGCTATATTGATGCGAACCGAATGAGGGCTGAGTATAAGGCAAGTTATAAGCCGCTCGAAAATAATTCCGTTCGACTGTTTACATGGCAGGACCTTGCACAGAAACTTTATGCAAACAACTATCATTTGTCGGACCGGGAAGCCAAAGCTGTTGAGAAATACATTAATACAACAGGAATTGCACCAGGTGATAATGAGGAAGAAAAAATAAAGAAAATAGAAACAACGATCAAAGCCAGTATAACCCAGTATAAAGAGCTGAAAGGAGATGATGCGAATAGGCTTGATAATGTTATTGACAAAAAATCAGCCACAGAAGGCGGCATCATCAGATTATTCGCTGCATGTTTCCTTAAAGCGGGGGTGAAGCACGAACTTGGTATCACCACCAACAGGAGCAGTATGGTTCTGGATACTGATTTTGAGAACTGGAATGCGCTGGAAAACTATTTGTTCTACTTCCCGAATATGAAGAAATTTCTTTCTCCCACCTATCCTTACTTCCGCTACCCCTACACTAACACTAACGTGCTTAACAATAAGGGCGTTTTTTGTAAGCTGATAACACTGGGAGATATTACCAATGCAGTTGTAGACATACGTACTATTACGCCAGAGCCAGCTATTGAGAGCCAGAATAATATAACAGCGATACTTTCTTTCGACGGGAACATGGAATTAACCGAAGATGTGGCCTATACATTCTCGGGCTATTGTGCGATGGGCATCAGGGAATTAGCGATCTTATTGCCAGAAGATAAACGTAAAGAAATGGCACAATCAATACTGGCGCCTGGCGACAAACCCGAAAATACGCTTAAATACAGTATTTCCGGAGAGGCGTTTGACAATTATTACACCGGGAAACCGCTATTGTTCTCTGCAACACTGAAAGCACCCCGGCTGTTAGAGAAAGCGGGGTCCAAATATCTGTTGCGTATTGGTGATGTGATAGGAAAGCAATCAGAGTTATATGACAGCATGGAACGGAAAATGCCGATAGATTTCGAATACCCACACTATCTGAATCGTGCAATAACTGTAAATATTCCATCCGGATATAAAATTCTTAACCCCGAAGCAATAAAACTACAAACGGAGTTTAGGAATGATGCAGGCAAAGTAACAACCGCTTTTTACAGTGATTATAAAATTGATGGCAGCAGGCTGACAGTAAATATTTCCGAATTCTATACAGAGATACACATCCCTATTTCTTCGTATGAGCCATTTCGGAAAGTGGTAAACGCATCTGCAGACTTTAATAAAATAACGCTATTGCTGGCTAAGCAATAGCGTTAAATACAATTACGACGTGGTGAACACTACACTACAACCACTTCGTAAAAATCTTTCGTGTTATAATATTTTTGTGCGAGTTGCCGTAGCTCCTGCGCAGTAACGGTTTTATAAATGCGAATGTTATTGTAGAAATACTCTTCGGTGAAGCCGTTCAATATTAATGTACGCCAACGCTGCAGTATAGAGAATGGCCCGTCCAGATCGCCGAGCAGGCCACCAAGCAGATAGTTTTTCACAAGCAACAGTTCTTCGTCATCTGCCAATTCTTTGCACAGCACATCCATTTCATGATATACTTCCTTTATGGCTGCCTCTATAACGTCTTTACCTGTTTCGGTATGTATGGTCATAGAGCCTCCATTCATTTCCGGATGCAGAGAACTGTAGATACCATAGGTATAGCCTTTATCTTCCCTGATGTTGCTCATGAGCCTGGAACCGAAGTAGCCGCCAAATAATGTATTGAGCACCACCATTGGTGCATAATCCGGGTGATGACGGTTCGGGAAAAGTCTCGCGATACGGATAGCGCCCTGAACACCATTGGGATCATTGTCGATCTTGTGTATTCGCTGCGTGTGATCGGGAGCGCCGAAGTCCGCGCGTACTATGGCAGATGGCGTAAGTGTGGTCTTACCAAATATATCGTTGATGAGCTTCACTTCCGTTGCTCCTACTTTGCCGCCCATGAATATCTGCACATTAGCCAAGTTGTAGTTGGCATGATAGAAAGCGAGCAGGTCTTCCCTTGTAAGGGCTTCGATGTTTTCGCGCTTTGAATAACGACCGTATGGATGTGAGTCACCGAATAATAATGCATCAATATGCTGGTTAGCTACGAATTCACACTGACGGAGGTTTACCAGCAAACGCTGTATGGCGTTCTTTTTATGTATCTCAACTTCATGTTCAGGAAATGTCGAGTCAGTAATGATCTCGTGAACAATCGGCAACAAATCAGGCAGGTGTTTGGTCAGTGAGTACAGTGTAACAGTAGCATAGTCATTGCCTGCATTCACTTTCAGCTGTGCGCCGTAGAACTCTAATGCTTCGTGGATCTGTTCAGATGTATATTTTGATGTGCCGTTCTTCAGTAATCCAGCCGTAGCATGTGCAACAGATGCCTTCTGCTCGTACCACAGGCCAGCGGGAAATATCCAGTCTATCTGCACCACATCCTGCACACCGGCGTCGAGCCAATAAAAAGGGAGGCCATTATCCAGTTGCTCTTTGTTAATAGGAGGCAACTTATAATCAAACTCTACTGCATCATGTATTGCCGGGGCTGCTGTTCGATCTAACACCATTATTATGTCTTTAAGATTATAGTTAAACTGATTCCAAATGTAAATTTACTCTTTAATAAACAGTGCGCGCAATTCGCCTGCGTCCTCGGCCTTCATTTTTCCTCCTAGTATCAACCTGAGCTGTCTGCGGCGTAAAGCTCCGTCGTACATTTTCTGATCCAGCTCTGTTTCCGGAATCAACTCCGGCACGGCGCGCGGACGGCCATTGGGATCAAGGGCAACGAAGGTCATATAGGCTTCGTTAGAAAGGTACTTGTATTGCGCTGACAGGTCTTCACCCCATACGCGGAGATATACCTCCATAGAGGTATTGAATGAGCGGGTGAGTTTTGCTTCTATAGTAAGCAGGTTTCCGAGCTTAATAGGCAAGGCAAAAGACACATTGTCAACAGAGGCCGTTACAACAGGGCAATTGCAGTGTTTTTGCGAAGCTATAGCTGCTGCAATGTCCATCCAATGCATTAAACGCCCACCCATAAGGTTGCCAAGCGTATTAGTGTCATTGGGTAACACGAGTTCGGACATTACAATATGCGTATCCTGCGGGCTTTTTGTTTTCATGATCTTATCTGTATTTATTTTAGAAAATCGTTGATGTCCATTATTTTGTATTCCTGCACTGTATCCATTTTGAAGTACTCCCAGTTTATGTCTTTTGAAGCCGTGATAACGTATGCATTCCAGAAACCTCTGTTCGTTCGAATCGTATTCAGCACCGTGTTGTCATCTTTGTTAACAAAGCAAAAAAACAGTTGCGGGTCATCCTTTTTCATTGCTGACGAAAAGACGCTTTCATATCCGGCAGTCCACTCCAGCATATACTTCTGTTGTATTTCCGGGTTAGTATAAAAAGCCGCTTTTGTAATATGCTGTTGCCTCATTTGCGAAAGTATTTTTTCCTGGAATTGATTACGGTCAATAAATTTCCCCGAAGCATTAGCTATGTACCCCGCTCTAACCATTAACAGCATCACTAATATCCACACCGCAGATGCAGGCTTTATGGAAGGGAGATAAGTAAAGACAAAAGGAGTGGCAATAATAATGCCAATACATGTCCACTCGCTCTCAATATGGAATAACAGGAAATTACGATCAAGATGCCCATATGTAAGCCCTATAATAATAAAATAGCCAACCAAGGAGATAAGCATCCATGCTGCGGGGCGCTTTTGTTGGCTTTTTAGCAGACTTTTATAGCCAAGGAAAAACACAATGATCGCCGGCCAATAAAGTATGATGCACCTGTACAAGAACATGTAAATAACAGGTGTAAAAAATGACTGGGCAATATCCTTTATTGAGAAGTGCGTGACCTTGTGTATAGCATCACTGTCATAAGACTTTGTGGCAACAAACAGGTATTTGAGCACTATGACTCCGGCCAGCATAGCGGTCAATATAAAAGATCTTTTTTTTGAAAACGGCCATCTCTTGTTCTCCAGCCAAAAGTATACCCACAAAAAAATTGTAGGTATAATGACTACAAAATGCGTAAAGAATGTAAGAAAGGCAAGTGTAGAAAAGGGAACCATCAACATAACAAAATTGACCTGCTTCTCAGCAAGGTAAAAGGTGACCCCAAAGAAAAGAAACATCCACGCCACAGCCTGGTTGATCTCATTTACCGGCCAATAAAAACTACTGGTGACAAATAGAAAATAGAAGAGCGCCATAAGCACAGCCAGCCCATATTGCCGGCACCAGATGAGTAAAAATGCAGCTATGCAATAGAATACATTGAAGCTTATGGTATAGCTAAACAAAATTGCTTTGATAGGCAAATGTAACTTTGCCCCGAGGCAAGGAACTAGCTGCGTAATAAAAGAGCCATACCTGTGCTCTTGTATAGTCAGCGTCCTCTTATTAATAATATTGAATGCTATGAACGATGTATCACCAAAAAGGCGTAGCCTGAAACAGAAAACAGCGCCTATTAAAAGAACCACCATCGCTGCCAGGGCAATGTTTGCAGCAACTTTGAGTACGGGTTGTTCTTTATCCATTTGCCTGATGAGAAAACAGTTTTTATGACTTACTAAATAGCGGCACAAGGTACTGAAAATATATTCGTGCTATCCCGGAGCAAATATCATTTTACCACCTCTACGGATAAAACATCGCTAACCCCATTTGCCCCCTTAAGCCAAAGGTAGTATTTACCGGTAGCTATGGCCGAAGGCAATGTTAAGTCCGCGCGAGTACCGAAAGGTTGGAGTGATCCTCCTTTTATTGTTTTACCAGTTGCGTCAATAAGCATGTAACCAAACAGCTCCTTCTTGTCATGCGGGAGACTGACCGACAATACATTACCTGACACCGGATTGGGGTAAACGATGTATCCTGTGTTATTGAGCGGATATCCTGTGCTTGTTGTGCCGATCATGTGCTTTACATGCGTTACTGCACGACGTGGTTGCGAGTAAGTGCCATCAGTAAACGTAACCTGCGCAAGCGGCACTATCTCCTGCGACTGGTAATAATTTTGTTGGTAGATGGTATCGGCAGCACCCTGGGTAAGGCTTAATGTTGTAAGGAGGGCGTTAGTGAATGGCAGGCCGTTTAGAAAAAAGCTATCGACGGTAGTGATCATCGTCTGTACCTGCAATACATTGAAGGAATCAGATGGGACACCTACGGCATCTTTAACGCGCATTTTACCCCAGCCAGTTACCGTATCCTGTTGTGTAGTATATCTCCTTATGAAGCCTGGTGCATGGCTATAGCTTAACCCCGCGACAGATAAATCTATTGTAAGATCTGAGCTATATGCAGCAGACCATTTGCTGTTATAGGTAGCAGGAAAAGCTATTTTAGTGCGTGGTGCAGAATAAGTCATGTTCTGCGCGTTGATTATTAACGAGTCTGTAAACCCACCAGTCAATGGAGTTAAACTGTATTGGGTATCTTTTACTTGAACGCCGTACTCTAATATACCCCCTGTGACAATGTCGCATTGCGCATTTCCCTGGTAGTCATAGGCTGCTACACGATACATATTGCTATCAGCATACTTGTAAGTTACATCAGGCAAATGCCAGGCATAAAATTCAGGGGCAGAATCTGTAACAGTACTCAAATCCCACAAGCCCGGAGCCATAGCATTCAGCGATGGAAATGCAGATGTGTAAACGGTCATTTTCAGACTATCCGTACCCAATACAGAAGCAGGATAACTGCTTTGTGTAAGCGTGATCTGTGCTGATGTACCCGAAACAATGAGCAACATGCATATTACAGCGCATGAGATCTTATTCATAGAAGGTATTTGTCACAAATATATTCATAACCTGTAGAATATGAAATACTACCGGCTAAGGTGCATACTACGTTCTTTATATAGCTGGCGGAACCAAGGGTCGCGCAGGTTTTTAATAAAGCGGATCGCTTCACCAGTGCTTTTCATTTCAGGGCCTAATTCCTTATTTACATTAGGGAATTTATTAAAGCTGAACACCGGCTCCTTCACTGCAAATCCATCCAGTTTTTGCACTATCTTCAGGTCCTTCAGCTTCACTTCACCAAGCATTACCTTGGTAGCTATATTCAGGTAAGGTATGCCGTATGCTTTCGCAATAAATGGTGTTGTACGGCTTGCACGCGGATTCGCTTCTATTACAAATACTTTTCCGTCTTTAATGGCGTATTGAATATTGATGAGTCCCTTTATATTCAGGCTCAGCGCTATCTTTTTAGCTATATCCGACATCTCTTCCACGATCAATGGCCCAAGGTTGAACACCGGCAATAGCGCATGACTGTCTCCACTGTGGATACCTGCAGGTTCTATATGCTCCATGATACCCATGATGTGCACATCTTCACCGTCGCATATTGCATCCACTTCGGCCTCCTGGCAACGATCCAGGAAATGGTCGATCAATATCTTATTGCCCGGTAAGTGTTTGAGCAGGCTCACCACACTCTTTTCCAGTTCATCATCATTAATAACGATACGCATGCGCTGTCCACCCAGCACATAAGATGGGCGAACCAAAACAGGATATCCCACTTCTTTGGCTACTTCTATAGCTTCATCGGTAGTATATGCCGTGCCGTAGTTAGGGTAAGGAATATTGAGCGCCTTTAGTGTATCGCTAAACCGGCCCCTGTCTTCTGCTATATCCATAGCATCAAATGAAGTGCCTATTATCTTTATTCCTTTCTCATGCAGGCGCTTTGCCAGTTTCAATGCGGTTTGTCCGCCCAGCTGCACGATAACGCCATCAGGTTGTTCGTGCTCTATGATCTCCCACAAATGTTCCCAATAAACAGGCTCGAAATAAAGCTTGTCTGCAATGTCGAAATCCGTAGACACTGTTTCCGGGTTACAGTTCACCATTATGGACTCATAACCGCATTCCCTTATAGCCAGCAGGCCATGGGTGCAGCAATAGTCAAACTCTATCCCCTGTCCTATTCGGTTTGGCCCTGAGCCAAGCACCACTATTTTCTTCTTTTTAGAAACAATACTTTCATTGCTCATTACACCTCCGGCACCTTCCTGTAGTGACCGACGTTCAAACGTGCTGTAATAGTAAGGAGTCTTTGCTTCAAACTCAGCGCTGCAGGTGTCCACCATTTTATATACACGGGTGATACCTAATGCTTTCCTGTGCTCATAAACTTCTTCTGCCGTGCAATCTTTAACTAATTCTGCTATTTGCTCATCGCTAAAGCCCATCTGCTTTGCCTGGAACAACAGACCTTCCGGCAGTTTTTCCAGGTGTTTGTATTTGCGTATCTCTGTTTCCAGGTTCACTATATCCTGTATCTGGTAAAGGAACCAACGGTCTATTTGTGTAAGTTCTTTAATGGTCTTAATAGAAACTCCGGCAGCTATTGCCTCCTTGATGCGGAATATACGGTCCCACGTTGGGCGCTTCAGAGAGTCTATCAGTTCTTCTGGCCTCATACGGCTGGTGCTGATGAATGAAAGGCCTGTAGCATTATTCTCCAGGCTCTGACAAGCTTTTTGCAATGCTTCCGTAAACGTACGGCCAATGGCCATTACTTCGCCTACAGATTTCATTTGCAATCCCAAGGTATCATCTGCTCCTTTGAATTTATCAAAATTCCAGCGTGGCATTTTCACGATCACGTAATCCAGCGCCGGTTCAAAATAAGCCGAGGTTGTTTGGGTGATCTGGTTCTTTAATTCATCGAGATTATAACCGATGGCCAGCTTGGCTGCTATCTTAGCGATAGGATACCCTGTAGCCTTGGAAGCAAGCGCCGACGAACGGCTCACCCTCGGATTAATTTCTATGACAATGATCTCTTCAGTATCCGGGTTCAATGCGAACTGAACATTACAGCCTCCCGCAAAATTGCCCAGGTCGCGCATCATCCTGATCGCAGTATTACGCATCAGCTGAAAGGCTGTGTCACTTAGTGTCATCGCAGGGGCCACTGTAATGCTATCCCCGGTATGAATACCCATCGGATCGAAATTCTCTACCGTGCAAATGATCACGACATTATCATTCATATCGCGCAGCAGCTCCAGTTCAAATTCCTTCCATCCCAGCATTGCCTTTTCTACCAGTACTTCGTGCATAGGAGATGCAGTAAGGCCACGTTCCAGGGCACCGTCCAGCTCCTCTTTATTCATTACGATACCGCCACCAGAACCACCTAGTGTAAATGACGGGCGGATAACGATAGGCAGTCCTATTTGCTGTGCAAACTCCTTGCCTTCAAGCAATGAATTTGCGGTCTTTGCGGTAGCCACCGGCACACCGAGTTCAATCATCCACAACCGGAATAACTCACGGTCTTCCGCCTTTTCGATCGCCTTTATATCTACACCTATCAACCTGATATTGAAGCGTTCCCAGATCCCTAATTCATCTGCCTCCTTGGCAAGATTCAGAGCGGTCTGCCCGCCCATAGTAGGCAATACGGCATCTATTTCGTTTTCTTCCAGTATCTGTTCTATGCTCTCTACGGTTAATGGCAACAGGTAAACCCTGTCGGCCATGATCGGATCGGTCATAATGGTGGCAGGATTGGAGTTGATGAGGATCACCTTCACCCCTTCTTCCCTCAGGCTTCTGGCAGCCTGGGAGCCCGAATAATCAAATTCACAGGCCTGGCCTATGATGATTGGTCCTGAACCAATAATAAGAACACTTTTAATAGAAAGATCGCGCGGCATTGTACAAGTAAGAATTCAAAAATAAATTTAATAAAAACGAAACCTTGTCAAAAGGTGTAAACTGAATTACACTTGAAAATTCAAATATTTGAATTTTTTCTTCTGAATTTGCGGAGCGATGAGCAGATATAAAAATCGGGCTCAACGCCCGAGGTGCAAAAGTATATAAAATTACGGTTAGTCTTAACCACATGAGGTAAAAATATTGCAGTATAAATTTTACACATAAATAAATTACTGCTTAGACTCTTCCCCTCACAACAAGAGCAAAATAAACTTAACACAACTGCCTTTGCCCGAATAATTGACATTTTGTGCACATGTCTTATAAATTACCTGATCGGGGATAATTATTTACATAATTTTGCTGTCAGGATAAAACTATCCCGTAACTCAATTACTTTTTTCGCACTTTTGCGATTATTATAAAATTTACCTCATAATGAGTAGCTTTTTAGGCTTTTTTAAATTTCTGACACAGGAAATCGCAATAGATCTGGGTACCGCAAATACGCTTATCATACATAACGACCAGGTGGTAGTGGACGAACCATCGATAGTGGCTATAGACCGCAGTACAAATAAAATAGTAGCTGTAGGTAAGAAGGCCATGATGATGCATGAAAAAACACATGAGAATCTAAAAACAATACGCCCCCTTAAAGATGGCGTGATAGCAGACTTTAACGCAGCAGAAGGTATGCTGCGCGAAATGATCAAACTTGTTTACCCTAAAAAACCAATGTTCCCGCCAAGCTGGCGTATGGTGATCTGCATCCCTTCCAGCATTACGGAAGTGGAAAAAAGGGCGGTTCGTGATTCGGCTGAGCAGGCGGGCGCAAAGGAAGTATACATGATACACGAGCCAATGGCTGCAGCCTTGGGTATAGGAATAGATGTAGAGGAGCCGACCGGCAATATGATCATAGATATTGGCGGTGGTACTACAGGTATCTCAGTAATAGCGCTTGCAGGTATAGTATGCGACCAATCGATAAGAATAGCGGGTGATGAATTTACCAGCGACATAATGGAAACTATGCGCCGCTACCATAGCCTGATGATAGGCGAGCGTACTGCGGAGCAAATAAAGATACATGTAGGTTCGGCTCTGAAAGAACTGGATAACCCGCCGGATGATATAGCTGTAAATGGCCGCGACCTTGTAACCGGTATCCCGAAACAGATCATGGTATCTTACCAGGAAGTAGCTGAAGCGCTGGACAAGTCCATCTTCAAGATAGAAGAAGCGATACTGAAAGCGCTGGAAAGCACGCCTCCGGAACTTGCATCCGACATTTACCGTCGTGGCCTGTACCTGACGGGCGGTGGTGCATTGCTTCGCGGACTGGACAAGAGAATTTCCCATAAAATAAAATTACCGGTGCATGTAGCAGACGACCCATTGCGTGCGGTAGTGCGCGGCACAGGTATGGCACTGAAGAATATTGCAAGAATGCCGTTCCTGATGAAATAAATTACAAATGCCTGTATCGCACATCTGTGATACAGGCATTGATTCAACAGAGATATCTTAATTCAAAGTTTCACCCCGATAATTATCAGGACAAATCCCAGTATAAAAAGTGCGCAATTTCATTTTATTTATTCGCCGCTTTTTCAACCTCATATTATTCCTAGCCCTGGAAATAATATGTATCATTCTCATTGAACGCACCAACACCTTACAAGGCAACGATATCGTGAGCTCTGCCAACACGGTATCAGGTATTGTTTATAAAAAGCAAAGCGACGTTGTTTATTATTTCGGACTCCGAAAAATGAATGACAGCCTGCTGAACGAAAATGCCCATCTGCGCAATGAAATAGACCGGCTGCATAGTGTAGATACACTTAGGGACAGCCTGGTACATAAACGACTGAACCCTAATGATACAACGGTACACATTGTAAAGTTTGCAGACTATATATATCGAACAGCCAGGGTCATCAACAACTCTACGAACGCCAGCGACAACTACATCACCATAAACAGGGGGTCAAACGACGGTGTAACCAAAAATATGGCTGTTATATCAGGAACAGGCATTGTGGGCCGTGTGGAGCATGTATCACCCCATTTCGCCAGCGTGATCTCTATACTTAGTTCCAAACAAAAGGTGAGTGCAAAATTAAAAGACGGAACGAACGGATACATTGTATGGGATGAGAAGCAGCCAGATGTGCTGATGATGACTGATGTGCCACAACAGGTAAAAGTAAAAAAAGGAGACTCTATCTATACCAATGTTTTTTCGATCTTCTCTCCTGATATACTCATAGGGACAGTTGTGAAAACGGAAGCGGTAAAGAAAAATACCATGCAGCTTATCTACCTGCAATCTTCGACCAATTTTCACAACCTGCAATACGTATATGTAATAGAGAATAAAATGGCGACCGAGAAAAAGCAATTGGAAGATTCGTCGGCAAAAAAATAACCGGAAAGGCAGTGATGAAAAACAACAATTAACACATGAACGTTTATATAAAAAATATTTTACGCTTTTGTATCATCGTCCTGCTCCAGGTGCTGATCCTGAACAAGATCACACTGCGCTGGTGGAGTGAACCCTCCGGCTTTCCAATATTCATACCCTATGTTTATCCGTTGTTTATTTTACTGTTGCCATTCGAAACACCGGTATGGGTATTGCTTATCATGGGTTTTATACTTGGCACCACGGTAGATACCTTTATGAATACAGCCGGCATGCATGCATGTGCCACTATACTTATAGCTTACTTACGCACTAATGTGCTTAGCGCCTTACTCCCAAGGAATCTCTCAGAATATGCGGGCCATCATCCATCAATAAAAAGCATGGGGTGGATGCCCTTCCTGGTATATAGTGCCTTCCTGATCATACTGCACCACTTTGTCTTTTTCACGCTGGAGCTATGGAACTTTTCCAATTTCGGATTCCTGCTGTTAAAGATCATTGCATCGTCGATCACCTCTATGCTGTTTGTGATCGTTTACTTATTGCTGTTTACCCGGCAAAGCACTTCGAGAATATAGCTTAGTCAAGAGGTATGATGGTATTGAAGTTTATGCCATAGGCCAGTATAGCACTGTCCGGCTTAAGCCAATTTATCAATATATGCCCGAGCGTATTTATCGCACAATTTATCTGCTTTACCCATGCTACGCCCAAATCGTCTTTTATCAGGCTGGATACAAAGTAATTGGCAATAAAGAAGACGTTGTCAGTTGGTATATATGCCGCCGGCAACGTGCCCATCAATGAAAAAAGCGCTAACGGCGCGCCGGAAAAATTCTGCGCATTGTTGGCGATGAGGTTTGCCTTTATATGCAGGGTATTGGCAATGAAATCTTTTTTATAGTAAATGGTACCCGTTACGCCCCCTGCGGCCGGCAAGGTATTTACCACTAAGCTATTCCATGATACCTCCCTGTTGTTGAGCCCTAAGCCCACACCAAACGGTACTATGGCATCCAGCAGAAAATGAGTTGCATCTGTGGGTGTGGTATTTACTAATTGTACCAGTACGCCTGTTTTGTCGAGTATGACATTTGGTGTGCTCCCATCATTGTATGTAAGCGATGAAGCGGCTGAAGTGATCACTACATACATAGCATTGCCGGCTATCACCGCGGGATAACTCTGCGGCGGGAAGCGAATAAGCTCGCCATTGTAAAAGAACCAACCGGCGCTTACGTCAGTTAATCCACCAATACCCGGAGTGCTTACCATACCACTTAATACTGCAGGCACTCCGTTGCTACTGCCAAGACCGCCAAGTGCAGTGATACATTCTGTATAGGCACCCTGCAGGTAGTCCAGCTGGTCCTGCGTTAAAGGAAAACCACCGGGCTGTGTAAAGTCAATTGCTTTCATAATTATCTGAATTAAAAATAAGAGGTATAGAATTAGTAGGTGGTAATGCTGTAATTATTTCTTCCCGGCAAACGATACAGATCGATCATTGCCTTCATCCGGGTTAAGTCGAAGACGACAGCTGATGGCACATTGACAATAAAGAAAGGTGCTGTAAAATTAGTTTCGGCACCGGTATAAAGCGGCACGGGATCCGGCGCTGGAATAATACCTGTTCCTATCTCGCTCAACATGTCCAGAAAAACAGGCTTGTCTTCAGCCAGTTCATAAACATACACAGGGTCATGATAGTCTGCATCACTGATAAATATCCCTCTCGCTGTGTTGTCAAAAGTATCATTCAGCATTGCCTCCATATAGCACACCTGGCTATTGTGTGTCAGCCGGTACAAATTATTTTCCCTGCTTGTTTTAAATAAATTATGCAGGTAAACAACCGGCGCTATCAGGCACCTCAGCCACGAATAATGAATATTCTTCCTGAGCCTGACCGGTAAGTTTTGCCATAAAAGCGTGTTGTAGTCAACATCAAATAGCCCCATAGAAAATTGAGTTTGTTAGCAATTCAAGAGTTCTTTAATTATTTACAGTAACTGTTAAATCGGACCGTGAGCTGTATAGGTAATATTAGCATCAAAGAATGTTTCATCAAGCACCATATATCCGGCGTCCGGCAGGTACTCGACCGGAATACCAGTATAAGGCAGTAAGCCATATTGCGCCTGGGCAGAAACCACTTCACCTATCCGCACTCCTTCTACCGATTGTAATGCCGCAATAAAATAGTTCAACACAAACAACCCATTGAAGGGAAGATTTTCCAGGAAGTACTTAACTGCATCCTTTATTGGTGTTGCCGATATTCCATCAAGTCTTGCACCTGAGCTATCTAATATCAATGGATCGTAATAAATATTCAATGCGAGCTGCAGCGTATCAGGATCATCACTTGTTATCTGCAGCCGAACGCCAGCATCCTTTATTCGCCCCATGTATGCCTGGAATGCCGGAAGATCTGCACCTAATTTAGCCAAGGAGCCGCTGTGTATTTTGGCTGCTTTTATTCGAACAAGGCCTGTCAGCTCTACGGCTGCAGCGTAGGCCACTATTAGCACCGACGGATCAGAAGGTGGTACCACGGGATAAGTATCTGTATCTGGCGGCAGGGTTATTCCTTTCTGATAGGCTTTTGCCACAGTAACATACCACTGCAGCGTGTGTGGCTTCTGCTGAGCAATAAGCCCACTTACTTCAACCTTATGAGCATCAAATAATTGCTCGAGCACCCATTGCGAGGTCGCGACTACCCATGTCCACAACAACCATATAGCTGTCTGGCTTGTACTGGTTAACCCGGAGAGTGTTGCATCCGCATTTTTTGCAGCTATTATACTTGATTGTATCTCTGCTATTGTTCTTGCCATTATTGTATTTTTTGAAAGTTGCTGATCTAAGCTTATGCTATTTCAATTACCTGGGTGCAAACGCTACGAGCCGGCCATGTAAAATTTGCGAGGTCATCTGTATATTCTGTCTCAACACCAAATGTGTATTTTCCCGGGTATAGATCTATTAATTGTATGTCGGGGTTGCCAGGATTGTCAGGATCCTCATATAAACCGGTAGCAGAAGGAAGCCAATGCATAGTCATATGTCCATCAGGAGGATTTATATCCAGAAACACCACTGGAGTATGGCTTCTTGTCAATCTTAATGTCGCTACATATCCGTCTGTATTAACAAACTCAACAAGCAGATCCGCAATTAGTTGTTCATGAAACAATGGTCTGCTATCATACAACGGAAACACCGGCGCAAAGCAGGCCTTATTACCTGCTACGTCTTCGAATGTAACTGTTTGGCCGGTCGTATGCGGATCCCATGCTATTACATTATTTGCGCTGGCCCAGGGAACGCGATAAGCAAGGTGCTTAACCGTCATAGGCAGGCCAGTAATTTCACCAACTGATGAGGGAGGTGTACCAGCGTACATAGCTGCATCCTCTTCATAATACAAGGCATTGTCGTGAGGATATGTCGTTATTAAGGTATTTATATTAACAAAGCCGGCCGCCGCATTCAGCCCTATCTGGTAATAACCCAGTAAACCAGGAGGAAATGCCCCTTCATAATGCGACTCCAATACAGGCTTTAAAATAATAGTCAATCCCAATTGTTGTGGCGGCATGGAACCTAATGTGCCAGCCACTACCTGATTTTGTCTGAAATAATCAAGAACACTTTTGTCAGTCAACACCTGCACATCGTCAACTTCCGGTATCTGATAGACAGTACCAACAATCGGCACCTGACTTATAGATACATTATTTAAAGAGCAAAATGCCATTCCTGCTTCTAAACTGCCAAGCACCTGCACAATGACATCCAGCATACTTTGATTCGGTTTTACAGTTATTGTTTTTCCCATAATTACTATTATTTAAACTGATTCACTGTTCGATCATGGATAATAAGCATCGGTATTGATCAACCCGTTGGTATCAAGTCGAACACTTTTCACATCCATTCCGTCTTTTGTAAACTCGAGGCTTACCTTACGCAACAGCTCCTGGTAGTTTTCATCATCCAGGTATTCAAATGCACCTACGCATATTGTGGGGTTTTGTTTGAAGTCTGCGTTATTATTAAGGATTAATTGACGTTGATGATGGGCTGTACATTCTGTCATTAAAAAATCGCCTCCAACTATAAACAGATCTTCAGTATCAGAAATTCCAATATCGATCATTTCTCTTGCCATAAACAAATTTTATGCACCTAATAAATTATTTAACCTGGAAAGTAATGCAGTGAATGTCGCACTATTAAAAGGCGTTCCGCTGGGTCCTGAAGGAGTTGGTACCGTTAGAAGTGTGAGACCGGTTATCAGATCCTGTAATAACTGAAGTAAGCTTTCACTGGCTGTATTCATCTTAAATACTGCAGTTCCTATATTAAATACTGTGCTGCCATTCTGTATATCGATCTGTGTTTCATCCATCTCATACTTAACATTACCAATGGTCACAATGACTTTCTCTAATTCACCTGCTCTTAACAGAACCCACTCCCCCAGTCCGTCCACGCAGCCTATTATCACATTACTCTTGTCCTTGGGGAATAGCACAACTCCCTTATCATTTTCAGTAACGGTAGTCAGCATTACCTGTTCTATAGGGGCACTATCATTGCTGGGCAACACAGATATTGTATAGGCGCCCTCGTCCAGGCTACCTGCTACAACCGTACCACTGACTATTATATAAGGGGTGTTTGCTAAAGCTCTTATACCTGCCTTTATCTTCATTATGTTTCTGTTCATTGCCTGCTATTTTGCGAATCCTGATCTAGGGCCAATTTCTATTTTTCTACGTGCACCGGAAATACCATAAGAAACGTCCGTACTCTCTGCCAAATAAACTCCATTCCGTTCCGGATATCTACTATCTGATAAGTATACGTAGTATCCCGGCTCAACATACGGCTCAAGAAATGCATTAATATGGCCTTCATATCCGGTGTAGTTTGATTGATAAGCTTTCTCTTGCGCAAGTCTTTTTAACATTGGGGACTCTTTGATCTGCTTCAGTATTTTACTATGTGTGTGCACATATATTTTGAACGCGTCCGATGTCTGCGATATTTTTGTTCCATCCGGAAGCTTGTTACTGTACTTTACCTGTATCGGATCACTTTCCGCCGACTGCTCTTTCAGGCTATTGTCATGTATAACATTGTATCCCATCCTGTACTTTACCAACGGCAGATTCAATACGTTTTTCCCTTCCGCGTATGGTGAATACAACAATCCACACCATAGCCTGTCAGGATGTATAAAAAAACACGTTAGATTTTCATCTGTATATCTTGAAATACTGTTGATTATATCAAACCCACATTCATCCTTAAAATTTACATTGCTGAATTCAATGTCAAGATCACATTGAACCGATATCCTGCTATTTATTCCCGAAACCGCATTTTCAAGGAGGTCTTTTAGCTTCACTGTTCCTGATACTTCTTGTATCCTATTTCTACGAAGCAACCAACTATACCCCTCACATTCGACCTCAAGTGGCATTTTTAAACTGCGATGCTTTACAAAGCCTCTGAATTCAGTTTTAAGTTGATCATTATAGCCAAGTTTTATTACTACCTGGTCGCCTTCCGAAAATTGATGTCCGGTGATGATCGTACCAGGGCGAACCTTACCATTAGCTGCAATTTTGCTTATAGATGGAAGCGTGATCGTTGCCGTCTCCACAATACTGTGAATGCTTCGTTTTATCCTGACCGCATTTACCCCGCTAAATCGGAACCTTCCGATTGTTATGTCACTTGCTAGTACAAACATTATGATATGGATATAAGGTTAAATGGCTCATCGCTCACCATGCGTATTTCATAGGGCTTTACGTTTTTCACCCCGGTTATGGGAGGAAAACTCAGGGTAGTGATCACCACCTGGTCACTACCGCTCCTATCAGGTCTTAAAAGGAAGATATCTGTAAGCGGGCATTGAATGGACAACGGAACGTTTTGTTCATAAATAGTTCTCAATGTCGCGATTTCCCCTTCCGGAAATTCACCGTTAGAACCGATAATAAACCCTTTTATTACGATCTCGTAATCCTGGATATTGATAAGCTCCTTTACTGTCCCTCTTCGTTCAGTTAACACCGTCTCAATTATTGTTTTCCTGCTGGTGATTGATATGACAGGGTATGGCAGATTCCATTTTTTAAGAATCGTTAGCGTATCATTGCTTGGCGAAAATGGAGCTTTTGTTGCCGGCAGAGGAGAAGTATCCGGATATGTAAGTGTTACCGGCATATAATATTCCGCACCTGCTACATTCTTTGCATAGTAGGAAGAACCCTGAGTGCCCTGTTCTTTTCTGAGTGGAGCTTTCACACTGTTCACCGGCGAAAACTGCGGATCAAATGCTTTGGTTTTGTAACCAAATGTTTGTTCAAACAATTCTCCTAAACTAAATGATATCTCTGCCATTTTTATTGTATTACGTTTGCACTGTTAAGGATCTCAAGCAATACCTCTTCTACCTCATGCTTGAAATTATTGATACCTTCCTTTACATCTCGGGTATTGATAACGAAGCTTCCTATCATCGGTTTATTTAAGTTTATCACTACCGATCCATGCTGGTTTATAGGTAATGCATCAGCTACAGATTGTTGTGCATCAACATGCCTTGGTAACTTTGCTGCAATTTTCCCATCATTGCTCATGTGAACAATTTGATCAAACACCTCATTGATAGCCGACTGAGTCATAGCGAAGCTATTTATTCCTCTGATGCTGTCCCGCTCTTTCGCCTTTATCGCGCTTCTATTCGCACTTTCAAAAAATGCATCTCGTCCATCAGTAAGGCCAATGTATAAAAGCTTCTGCTGTAACGGGCTTGTCTTCTCCAGGTAGCTGCTATGCGTTGGGAATTTATCCTCGCTTATATGGGCAATTTCTGGTGGTACATTGCGCTTTATGGTAAGAGCATCTGTATACGCTATAACTGAAGGAAATGTATTATTAAGAGAGTATGCCTCTTTGCCGTATTTTTTTATGTTTTCTTTTTGAGGCTTCTGGTCAATATGCCATTTATGCGTTTCTGTTCGGGAGAGTGCCTCGATCTGGCTAAAGTAGCTGTTTGCTTTGCTTTCTGTCATTTCGAACGTTTCCAATGCCTTTCTGCTGACCTCATTCTCTTCATTTTTTCTTTCTATCTCCTTGCGCTCCTGTGTATTCATTGAAAGAAGTGTTCCTGTAGTCAATAAACCGGCACCAACTATCCATCCTGGTAAGCCAAACATCGTTGAGACGGAAGCAACACCTGCCATTCCTGATATCATCTCTCCTATAATTGATACACCATCTATAATGCCTGCACCTTCGGCTACTGAAGCCGCTTCAATAACTGACAGTCCTTCATATAAGTTACTTGCCAATTCTAATCCTTGTGTCAGCTTTTTTGCCTTTGGGCATAGCTCCTCAAATACTTTGACAATTTTACCCGTACCGTCGGCAAGCTTTTGAAATTCATCGATACCTTCCGTCTCTCCTGTGCTTCTCTTACTTTTGGTCGTCTTTCGTACCTCTTCATTGGATATACCATTTTCCACAACTTCAGAAAATGAAATGCTACTTTCTTTGTCAGTAGCTACTTTCTTAGATAGTTGGTCTTGAACTGGATTCCTGAGAAAAGTATCAAAATCAGTTATACGACGATCTAACTCTTTCATTATCTGTATACTTTTATATACAGTGCTGTTTAGCAATTCAAAAGTATGTTGTACTGATAAACTTGCATTTTTAAAAGCACTTGCCAGCATATTTACTGAATATATGCATTCAAAAAGAGGGTTCATATTTCGTATTTTAAACTTTTTTTGTATAATTGCCGCAATACTTATTCTACGAATGAAGTAAGTAGTAATGCTTTTATTTTTAGACACAGCTCTATTATGGAAACGATACAGAATGACGGCTCAGAAAAAGACTTAAAGACAATTGTTATTATTTTGGCCATTGGGCTTTTAGTTGTTCTTTTAGTATCTGATGTATTGCCATTTATCATGAAGGTGGCACTTGTCATATCAATTTGCACTTCATTCCTGGTCGGACATGCAGGTAGTAAAAGAAAGATCGGATATACAAAAGCCTTTATTGTATCACTGGTCTTTTCTCCTATTATTGGATTTATAGTTGTCTTTAATTCCGAAAAACTTGTTGATGAGGCTTATAGAGATAAGATGTTGGAGTTGGCCGGTAACAAAGCACAGCCTGAGACTAACGTCGCCGATCAATTGCACAAATTAAATGAGCTCAGAAAAGAAGGCGTACTAACTGACGAAGAATTTCAACTGCAAAAGGAAAAACTACTGGCTTCATAGGTCACTCCTGTTTTCTTATATACATCAGGTGCGCTATTTTTCGTGCAAATGCTTCGTCACTGAGAGAATGATGATCTAGGCCGGGTAAGTAATATTCAAGTAATGTTTCCAGGTAGCCCATGGAATCCTGCGCCGGCCCTCCGCAAGATTCCGTTATAAGTTTACCAGTGTTGCCTTTTTACCGTCCAGCTTTACTTTCAGCTCCTGGCTTACCCCTATGAACATCTGATCATCGGTCAATACTTCCTCACTGCCACCTATGAACGTAACATTCGCAAGCTCTTCAAAAATATCCAGTGCCCTGTCCCGGTCTGCCTTGCTCATCGCACAGTTAAGTTCATTTCTTCCCGGGTTTTTAAAGTACGCTATGTGTCCACCAACCTCAATAGCATAAATACCATATTTATACTTACTCTTCCACTCTGCTATTTGCGCTTCGGTGGCTTGCCCTTTCAATTCGTTAATTGCTTTTGTCATCGTCTTAGTTTTTTACGGTTACATTATTGAATAGATGCTCATTACAGGGTCAGCAACTTCAGAAAAATAATAGGAAGGGTAACATCCATATTCTTTGCTCCTTGCTCCCAGCCTTTCTCAAAATCCTTCACTTCTACGCCCACAAGTGTATCTGTTTGTAATGGCCGTGTACCTTTAGGCTTATAAGTAATCACTATATCAAACTGTATATCAAGGATATCATCACCTCCTGCGGCAATTGCAGCCCTGTTCATATCATCTATCGCGCCTTTCAGCACTTTTATCTGTCCTTCATAAGTACGGTTGCCGCTCTGTATGCTTATCGGCTCGTCTCCTGCAGCGTGTAGCAACTGCTTATCTTTCGCTGCTTTGTATTTTAGGCCCCTTATTTTGGTCAGCGGCGCGCCGGCAAACATTACGGTCATGTCTGCCCATTCACATTCTTTACTATCAAAAAAGCTTATTGATGGCATGTTTAAATTGTTAGATTGTTAATAATTGATCTCGTGATACTAACCAGCATTATTGGTTCGTCGGGTTTGTAAATCCTAAGCTGATCTCTATTTCTGTAGCATAACCCACCGGAAGTACTTTCAAAACAACGTTCAGCGTATTAGTGCTCAGTATATTTTGCGCCGGATCTATAAAACAGTTCACTGCACTTATTTCTTTGTTGGCAGTCATAGTATTATCTACCTGGTTTACAATTTGCTGGCTTAGCCATTTGCAGAAACCTGCATCAAGGGTACCATCCGCATTCACTGGAACTTCATCATCTACCTCCTGCACAAATGTTGTGTAAGCCAGTATATGTAGTTTATCTATTACTCTTCCCCTGGCAAGCATGCAATAGTCATCTGTTGTTGCCGTGAGCATTGGATCCCCGCTAAAAAAATAGCCACTCACATTCGGATAGGTGATAAAAGTGATAAACCCTTTGCTGGCAATTGCGGCAAGTGAGCCTGCTCCTGCCACTTCTACCGTTGAGGTACCAACGAACGCCTTTGTAGTAGACAGCGCACCGTTCCTCACCCTGCTAATTTTCCTTTGCACCGGTATAGAAGATACTACCCCCAGCAATAGGCCCAGGCAGGCTGAAGCGCCGGTAACTGTATCTCCGATAAGTATTGCGGTTCTGTTATTTGTAGTGCCGGTTGCCTCATCTGTCAGTGCCGATGCGGTCCCACTATAAGAAGATCCGCCTATTATAGCTCTGAATGGCTTTTCTGCGGCGAAGTAGGCTGCCGCAGTTACTGCCATATTGCTAGCCGCAGTATATACGTCACCATTCAGCCCGTGCGAAACAGTGACGGTACCACCACCGGCCGTTATTGCTACATCGTCACTGAGGAGCCCTAGCACCTTTATTTTACCTGCCGCAAAATTAAGTAACTTCTTGGCACCGTTAGCATTGGTATTATCTGCCATTTGCGCCACGGTCATTGTTTCCGGCACCAGCATCAGGTATAGGCTCGCGCCGGTTCCGGCTTGGCTGTAAAACTCTTTTAGCTGTTTTATAGCAAACGGATTATGCGCTTCTGTAATGCCTGCTGTCGATACATCTGCCAGGCTGGTTACCAGTATTGGTGTTCCTGCCGTATATCCGCCGCTTTCCGTCACTCCGGTAAGTACCATGCCGGTTATACCGTCATTCGTTTGGATTGTTCCACCAAGCTGGCCATTAGCCAATGTTATGTTTACACTTCCCATGTCTGTTATTTTAATGATTAGAATTGTTATTTACTCTGTTTCAAACTCATCAAAGAGGTCATCCTGATTCCAGCCCTCTTCAGCCAGATCATTTACTGCCTGGTCTGCTTCCTCTCTCGTCATAGAAGTAACTGTCTGGTCATCCAGTTGCCTTGCATGATTTATTGCATTTTGCTCATCAAAAAACGCAAGATGATCGCTGGTGAAATAGAGTTGTTCTACTGCATTGTGGTTATCGAAATATTGTTTTGCCTGTTTCATGATGATCGTATTTAGTTGTCACCTCTAGGGTATAGGGGCTTTTGTTCTGGTTTTACTTATTCTTTGATCGCTTTGAGCTCCAGGGAGTGTATTCGTTCTGAATGCTCATTGAGGCGGCGGTGTATCATGGCATCCTGCTCCTGCAGGCCCTTTATCTGCTGGCCTTGTATGGTGGTAGCCTGCGTTAGTTGCTTTAATTCCAGCACTATCTCATCCAGTCGTTTTATGATCTGGCCGGTTACTACTTTTATTATAAATCCCAGCATGGTAGCCATAACACCCGCTACCGCAATAAGTATCCATATTTTAATTTCAGAAAGCATAATGATTAGATGATAACTGATGAACTGAAGCGACTGCTGGATCTCGTGACATTTATTTCATTAAGCCATTATGCTGCTGTGATGGACAGGACCTAATTCCTTATTGAGCATTATCCTTGAACGATCGCAATTATTCCTTTCGCATCGCTGCGGCGTATGCGTGCACCCATACGCACACTTACACTATATACATCTCCATAAAATGTTGGGTCTCCTACACGCTCAAAGAAAGTGATCTGTCCCAATGCACGTTCCACTGCGCCTACCTGCCAGCAGAGAACACCATCATTATCTGTCGCATTTGCAGATGCACCGTAAGGATTTACAAGCGGTGCCGCATCATTATTATAGGTTGCCACACCACCACGCATCATAATATTGAAACCAAACAAACGGCCAAGTACACCATCTTTCACATCATACGCTGCACTGAAATCACGGTATTGGGTTGCAGACATATCATCGGTCAGTTGCTGAAACATATCTGCGCTTATCAGGGCATAGCGACCTTCCATTGGCACGTTCTGCTTATTCAGTTGCAGTTGTGCATACTTCAGATCATTAACAGTGAACTTTTTGCGGGTACCTGTAGTGCCGGCCAGGTGGGTTGCGGTATTCGACCCCGTAGTGCGTATTACTGTACCTGTACTGCCTGTGGGACACCAGTCTATCAACAGGTTATCTGCTACCGTCTGTCTTAATGATGCCTCATATTCTGCCAGCACACTTTCACGTTTATTGTAGCTGAGCTCAAACGATTCCGCATTAGGTATCAGTATTGGGTCCGTTGTATACTCATCCAGCGTGTAGGTTACATCTGTATCTCCGCGCTGTACTACAGTAGCAGGTATGCTGCTGCGGTTTTTCACTACTGTTGCTGCAGCACCGGCTTGCGGTATATGAACAACCTTGCCTTGTAGCACATACTGTCCTGCATCTGTCGATGCCAGCAAAAACTCATTGTTCTTGAACAGGTTGCCTTCGATGTGGTCTTGCCAGATCTCTTTTTGAATTGCCATTGGTTAATTATTGATTTGGTGATTGATTAAATGATTGGAGAGAAGAAGCAGTTGCTTCAGGTCGGGCATGCAAAGACAGCATGCCATAAGTGGGTCTCTTCAGATGTTGTTATCAGTAAACGGAAGAAAATGCCGGGCTCAGGCAAGGAAAAACCTAAACACCATGAACTTTAAAAACCTGCCTGGCCCGGCGATATTGTGTGACCAACAAGAATTAAATCGTTTGAGATTTAAATGAAGCTCAGCTTAGGAATTGAATTTTTTATCAAACAGTTCTTTATACTTAACTGCATCGTTGGCGCGAAGCTCTTTTAGCTTTTTACCGGAAGGGTCATTTTTTTCATAGTCATCCCACTGCCATTGCGCTTCTGTGCTGTCAGGCTGCTTACTGTTCAGGTGGGTAGCTATAGACCGGTAGGCCGGCATGACCGCAATTAGTGATTTAAGCCCCTCAGGGTTGGTTGCATAATCATTCGCCAGTTTGCTGCTTAGTTCCTTGGTCACTTTCTTGTCCTCTAGCGCCCTGTCTAGCAATGCTGTTATTTCAAATCGGTTTCGTGCGCTGTTCAGGTCATCCAGCTGTTGCTGTAGGGTTTGTTTATCATTACGCAGTATTTTATTTTCCAGCGCTGCGTCTGCGGCCTTGGCAGCCAGGTCTTTTACTGCGCTGATCAGCGTATTTTCATCCTGCGCGCTGGTCAGTTGCAATGTTTCACTCAACTGTATTATTGTATTTTGCTGTAGCGACTTTATTACCGGTGGCATTATATTCAGGTCTACGAGGTTTATTTCATTTTCCTGTGCATCATATAGCCGCGTCAGTGCGTTGCAGTTCCCGGGAATATCCACCAGGCTGCATTCTTTATTATACCACTTGGTGATTGTTGGCCCTGTTTGCCCCGGCAGCATCAGCTCCGGATCCGTACTGTATTCCAGCACCACTATGTGCCCCACAGATGCCGCATTTAGAAATCCGTTCTCGGCCTCCGCACATGTCTGCTCGCCTCTTCCGTTCGATAAGTTGATGACTGGCGTACCTACTACTTTATCGTCTTCTACGGTCAGGTCTTCCCACTTCAGCACTATACCGTCTTCACGTCTGTGCATATAATAGCCTATTGGGTTTTTCTGGAATGCACCTAGCTGGTAGCCCGATGTTAGCAGGCGAAAACCATACTCATTTACTGTACTGTCAGATAGCACATATTGCCGCTCTATTTTCTTGAATTTGTCTGTCATGATAGGGATAGGTTACTTTGACTTTTTACGGGGTTTTGGTTTGTATTAATATTGGGGGTGGGGTCAGCGGTTTGGGCTGGTTTCACTGTCGGCAGATAGGCTAACTTTATGTGTATGTCTTCTTTGCCGACAGCGATCTTGGCTGTAATAGTCTCTATGATGCTTCTCTTGTCCTCGAAGGAAAGAGTGCTCCATTGGGAGTAGAGGTCTTTGGCGTCGTTAAGTATTACATCTGAAGAATGGTGTTGTATTTTCAGGAAGTCGATCTCGGCTTGGAGGTCAGGCAACTGGTCGTTGAGTTGAATCAGGCGTT